>ERZ791603.900-NODE-900-length-24698-cov-6.159072_pt1 | contig 24698 bp, 19 predicted proteins | sample MGYA00509966_ERZ791603 | MGnify/ENA primary metagenome ERZ791603 (study PRJEB30046, sample SAMN00791931) | human gut metagenome | study: EMG produced TPA metagenomics assembly of the A metagenome-wide association study of gut microbiota in type 2...
TATTTTTTTAGATTCAAAATCAAAAGATATTGAAACAACATATAACATAAAGAATAATATCCAGCTATCTAAAGATATCAAATATAAAACATTAATAATTCTTGTAACATAAGGTATATTACTAATATTAATAATAGAAAAATATCCAAATAATCCAAGTAATAATTCTAAAAATGTTGATACAAGAAGTAAACTATATATTTTATTTTCCCTCGTCTTAATTCTCTTATTTTTAAAATATATAATTATAATAAGTAACGTATAAACAACCCCTGAAAATGTTAACCCCAAATTAAAATTCATTTTACTACCACCTTTTTATTTTTTTATTAAAGTTTTATTCTTATTAGGTACAATTACATCATAGTAATCAAGCCCCATATTTGTCTCATGACAAACTATACTAATTTCACTTCCATTTATACCGTCATCTTTTATTTTTTTGTAATCCTTCTTTAAAGCCGTTGTATATGGTAACTCGTCTACCACTTTCCATTTAGTAGGTATATCACGAAATGACATATTTTTATTACTCAAAATATAATTATCAATAATACTACTTATAATACTTTTTATATCAATAGCTTTACTATTCTTAGATAAGATAACATATATAAGTGGCATTGCTCCAAATTTTGTTTTATCATAATATTCAGATACCATAGCATCCTCTATAAATGGCGAACTAGTAATAGCATTCTCTAACACACAAGGATATACTTTATAACCATCGTATCTACATATCATACCACTTGCTCTACCTTCAAAAAAGTATTCTCCTCTTGCATTTTTTCTCATTATATCGCCAGTATCTATATATTCTCTTCCATTAATATTTAATACTTCGTGTAAGACCTTACCATCAAACTCACATATTGGATTACTACCCTTACTATAATATAAATTACCACTTTCACCTGTAGATACTTCTTTCATAGTATCAGGATTAATAATAATACCACTACCGCCAGGTAAATCAAATCCACAACTACCAGGAGTAGACATAAAAGGATCCTCTAATATACAAGTACCATTAAATTCACTCATTCCATAACCAGTTCTAAGTAGACATTTAGCATTATGAGCTACCAAAAATCTATTTATATTAGCCACTTGAGTTATTGTAAGACTTCCACCACCATAAACAGCTTCATATAAGAAAGATAAATCAGCATCTTTGTACCTATCATCACCTATTAATCTAAGCCAAAAAGATGGTGAACCAAATAAACAATTAGCCTTAGTATCAAGTAAAATATCAATAATATTCTCTTGAGAAAATATTGGTATTTCTATCATTTCTAATCCTAAACTATGTCCTAAATGCATTGAATCAGAAAAACCAAATTGAGCAAAACCAGGAAGTACATGTAAAAATGTCTTAACATTACTATAATCTACGTCTGATATTTGATGTTGAAAAGCAATAAAGTTAACATTTTCATTACTTGAAGGAATAGTCTTTGGTATACCAGTGGTTCCTGAAGAATGACATATTGTAGCAATTTCATTTTCAGTATATGGATTAGTATAACTTAACTGATATCTACTTTCTCTAAGAAATCTATTTACATTAAGAATATTAATACCACTATACAAAGTACTTACATTCTTAACAACATCTTCATCTTTACATTTCATTTTATATAAAGCACTTTCAATCAAAGGTAAAGAATCAGTAATCTTAGTAATTAATACCTTATCAATATTAAGTTCATTATATATATACTCCTCAATAGGTTTAACTCCAGTTTCATATACTTTATCAAAACATACAATAGCTTTTATTTTTTCTTTTTCTAAAAAATACTTCATTCTATCTTCTTTACTAGTAGGATCAATATTATCTGAAATGGCTCCTATTTTATTCAATGCATAAATAATAATTGTAGATTCAGGTAAATTAGGAAGTAATAGTGCTACTCTATCACCTTTACCTATTCCCATTCCTATAAATCCTTTAGCATATCTATCAATTAGTTCAATAAATTCACCATAAGTATATCTTTTTCTTCCAAATCTAAAAGCAAAATTATTCAAATTATTCTTATTACATTCTCTAACATATTGATACATTGTATACTTAGGAACATTATTCTTAATAATATCAAAACTATTACTAGGATTAGTTCTTATTTCTTTCTTAATTTCTTCTATATTCTCAATTAAACTCACTAACATCATCCCCCAGACAACATTTCTCATAAAATCACAAATATTATATCACAAATGGCAAAAAGAAAAAAATGTACTATTTGTATACATTTTTTACCATTATTTTCTATTTTTAGTTTACTATAAGTTAACTATCGTGTTTATCTATTCTCCCTTTAAAAAATTCATAACTAAATCCACAAGTACTTCTTTTTCTTTTGGATCTGATTGTGCAATTAGTATAGTAACAGCTACTAAAGTATTATTATCTATAACCATACCCTTTTCATTATATAATAGTCCATAATAATTTAAAAAGTATATAAATAAAGTTGCCGCTATTCTTTTATTGCCATCAATAAAAACATGATTCTTAGTAACCAAATATAACATATTTGCAGCCTTTTCTTCTACTGTAGAATATAAATCGCTACCATCAAAAGTACTATATATATCATCAATTATTCCTTTTAAACCATTATTTCTCTCTAAAGCAAACAAATCACTATAATTATTAAACCTCAGTGTATTAATAATATTAATGCATTCCTCATAAGTAATCTTTTTATTATTTTTTGTACCTTTAGGTTTAGATACTTTCTTATAATCATATTTATCAAGTAAATTTAAAGCATTAGAATACTTATTTATAACTTTTATAATACTTTGTGCTTCATTAGCACTAAGTTCACCATCTATTCTTCCAGCAATATCAAGTAATTTAATTGTTTTTTCTAAATATTCTAGTCTCTTATTATTTACAGCATATCCCTTAATTAAATAATCCTTTATAATTTTATTAGCCCATTTTCTAAATACAATACCATTCTTACTTTTAACTCTATAACCAACACTAATAATCATATCAAGATTATAAAATGGTATATTTCTAGCAATGTTTCTTTTACCTTCTTTTTGAACCTGTCGGAAATTCTGACAGGTTGAAACCTTATCAAGTTATTCTTCAGAATAAATGTTATTAATATGTTCAATTATGTTTGTTCTAGAAGAATTAAACAATAGTGCCATTTGTTGTTGTGATAACCATACCGTTTCGTCTTTCATATTGACTTCTAATTTAACATCTTGATTTTCAAATAATACAATTTCGTTTTTTATAACCTTTACCTCCATTCTTTTAAATTATAATTTTAAATATAATATACCTAATTAGCAGTTGTCGCAAATTTTGCGACAGTTGAATTATACAATTTTTTTCAATTATTGCAAATTTTGCAATAACTGAACTATTCAAACATTTTCAATATATTTTTAGTAAGTACCATTAACAAACACTTTTATTTTCAAAATATGTAGATAATTTTTTTATATCATTATAATCAAAGAAACCACATATAATTCCTAAATTCTATCCCTAATAAGTATTAACTTGCTATTAATATATTGTCAGAAATATTTTAAATAATAATTTTAAATTACCTCCCCAAAAAACATTCATTTCAAAGACCATAGGCTTTGAAATGCCCTAACAAGACTATATTATTATAGGCTTGTTAGGGAATAAATAAATATTACTTTTCAATTCCTAAATATTCATAAGTTTTATCAGTAACCATTCTACCTCTAGTAGTTCTCTTTAGATAACCATGTTGTAATAAATAAGGTTCGTATACATCCTCAATAGTAGAAGCTTCTTCCCCAATAGAGGATGCTAAAGCCTCAAGACCAACCGGTCCTCCATTAAATCTTTCAATAATTGCTGTTAATAGAAGTCTATCAGTCTCATCAAGACCAGTCTTATCAACCTTTAATCTATCTAAAGAAGTAGATAATATATCCTCATTAATAATACCATCACCATATACCAAAGCAAAATCTCTTACTCTCTTAAATAACCTATTAGCAATTCTCGGAGTACCCCTACTTCTTCTTGCCAGTTCTCTCGCAGCATCATCAGTAATAGGAGTATCAAGTACTCTACTAGTTCTCTTAACAATACTATACAACTCATCTTCCGTATAATAATTAAGCTTAGCAATAATACCAAATCTATCTCTCAAAGGACTAGATAAATCCCCCGCTCTAGTAGTAGCTCCTACTAAAGTAAAATGTGGTAAATTAATCTTAATATTTCTTGAAGAACCCTCACTACCCACAACAATATCCAAATAAAAATCTTCCATTGCTGGATACAGTACCTCTTCAATATATCTAGGTATCCTATGTATCTCATCAATAAATAGAACATCCCCCTCTTCCAAAGTAGAAAGTATTGCTGCTAAATCGCCTGTCTTTTCAATAGAAGGCCCACTAGCAGTTTTAATATTAGTACCAAGTTCATTAGCAATAATATAAGCAAGAGTAGTCTTACCAAGTCCTGGAGGACCATATAACAAAATATGATCAAGACTCTCTCTTCTCATAAGAGAAGACTTAATAAATACATTAAGATTCTCTTTAATCTCACTTTGACCAACATATTCATCTAAGCTACTAGGTCTAATATTATTATCTCTATCTTCATCAAGTTCAATATTAGTTACTACTCTCTCTTCCATCATTATCCCCCTCCTTGTGTATTGATGTATATAAGTCCTTTTCCTCTTCTTTATCCTCATTTAACATTTCAATACTAGGTAAATCATCTTTCGAAGCCATACCAAAATAATCCAAAAACTCATCAGTAGTTTTATATAATATCGGTCTACCTGGCACATCACTTCTACCACATTCCTTAATAAATCCCTTAGCCAGTAACCTTCTCATAACATAAGAAGAATCAACCCCTCTAAAAGAATCAACCTCTCCCCTAGTAATAGGTTCATTATAAGCAATAACCGCCAGTGTCTCAATAGCGGAATTAGATAAACTGTTACTACTAGGATTTTCTAATAACTTCGTATAATATTCCTTATGTTCTTCCCTAGTAGTAAGTTTAATAGTATTACCCAAAAAATTAATTCTAAGACCCCTCTTATTATCATCATAATAATTCTTTAAATTAAGTACTTCTCTTTTTGCAGTCTCTTCATCAATATTTAATATATTCATAATATCTTTTATAGTAAGACCAATATCACCCTGTACATATAAAAGACCCTCTATAATTGCATCCATATTCTACCTCAATTCTACAAGTATTTTATCAAAATTCTTATCTTGTTTAATAATAACCTCTTTTTCCTTAACCATTTCTAATATTCCTAAAAAAGTAACTACTAAATAAGGCCTATTATATTCTTCAATAAATTCTTCTAAGTAAGCCTTTCTCTTATTATGTAAAATATTTCTAATACTCTTCTTTCTATCTCTTACCGAATATTCCTTATTAGTAACCGTTGTATTAAGAGGTTTCTCTTTCTCTTTTCTTTCTAAAAACTTCTTAAAAGCCTCAAGTAAATCATTACTAGATAATACACCATATTCATGATTATCCGTATATTCACTTACCTTCTCAGGACTCTTAATATAAATATTTTTCCTATCCTCTTCTAATTTCTTAAAAGTAGGAGTAAGTTCTTTATATTTTTTATATTCTATCAATTTATTAATTAAATTCTCTCTAGTAAGTTCTTCATCTACTTCTTCATCATTATCATTCTTTACCTTAGGTAATAATGACTTAGACTTAATATACATAAGTTCTGAAGCCATAACTAAATAAGAAGAAGATACATTAATATTAAGTTCATCTTGTTTTCTAATATAATCTAAATACTTTTCAGTAATTTCATCTATCTTAATATCACATATATCTATATTAGATTCTTTTACTAAGTGAAGAAGTAAATCTAAAGGTCCTTCAAAATTATCAATAGAAATATAATCCATATATCTAACACCATCCTAACTAATTATATCAAATAAACTAACATAAGTAAATTAATTTCTTTCTCCTTTCACTAAAAGCCAAGGTCTTTTAGTGTTATTTTAAGCCTTATTCTAAGTCTTAAAATAAAATATTTACATATCTATCATATATAAGTCATAAATTTTATATAATGTAACCTATTTAGTTACATATTTTGCTATCTTTTTATATTATACTCCTATTAGAGGGTGATTTTATGGATAAAGAAGTACAAGAATTAGTAACAGAACTAATTAATTATGATAATAAAGAAGACTTATCTTGGTTACAAGTGCTAAAAAATTTCTTAAAAGAAAGAAATTTAGAGTACAATGATGAAATATTAAAAAAAGTAACTAAAGAAATAACAAAAGCCGGCTACGACATTATAACCAAACCATTCAAGTTAGAAAGATACAAATAGACCTTAGGACAAACCTAAGGTCTTTATTTTATCTATATAGTACTTTCAAATAGTGGTAATATTTCTTTAAGTTTTTCCTCACCAGTTACTTCAGTAATAACTCTATTATTATCTTTTTCAGTAACAACCACCAATTTATAATCATTTTCTATATCAGTTTCACTCTCATTAACTTTAGCAATATAATAATAATCAGTATCTTGATAATTAACTTTATCTAATACTAAGTATTCTTCTCCATTTTCAAGTATAATTACTTTATTAATATTTAACATAACATAATCTCCTTTAGTTATTATTTAATTCTGGGAATCCAAAATTATCATTACTAGATAATCCATCATTTATTGGAATATTTATATTTGGAAAAGAACTAGTTTCCATCTTCTCATCAGATACTGGTATCCAGAAAGAATTGTTATTTATATTATTATTAACATCATTATTATTAGTAATAGTACTATTACTTGGTGTATCAAAAATATTTATATTAGTATCTAAATTATTTGGAGTATTATCTCCTAATTTAGGTTTAATATCCTCCCATAAAGGAACAGCACTTACTATCTTATCCTCTTCTTTATTTTCACTAGAAGTAGGTATATTCCATACTGGAGGTTTTACTTTAGGTTTCTCAATTACAGGTTCTTCCCACTTAGGCATTTCCCACATTGGAGTATCATCTTTCTTTTCTTCTACTTTAGTTTCTTCAGGAATACTAGGTACTTCTAAAGATGGTTCTTCACTCTTCTCAGGTACTACAGGTTCCTCCTTCTTAGTATCAGATAATATTTCATCAAAAGATACAGGTTTAGGATTCAATTTCTTATTAACCTTTTCTCTAACAGCCTCGCCTTTTAACTTAGCAAGACCTAAATTAAGAGTAAGTGGAGCATCTCTAACATCTTTTATTCTATAAGGATCTATAACTTCCTTAACAATAGGTTCCTTTTCTTGAAGTTCTTCCTCTTTTGTTTCTTCTTTAATCTCATCAGAAGTATCCTCTTTAGATTCCTCATCATTACCATATTCATCACTATCATAAGTGTCAATTAAATTAAATTCTCTAAGTATGGCAAGTATCTCTACTGAATTATTATCATGTTCTAATTCATCAAGTCTACTTTCCTTAAATTCAATTCTACTAGTATAATTAGAAATATTGTCAAGTACTTCTTTTTCTTTATCAGTAACACTAATTTGTTCTAATACTTTTTTTTCAAAAGAAGTTAATTCATCAATATCAGTAATAGATAAGTCTTCTCTTAAGCTTTTTCTTTCATCAAGTATTTCTTCAATATTATCTCTTTTTGTAAAGATACCATTAAAATCATCCTCAAAAGTATTAACAAGTTTATATAACTTTAAGAATAATTCTTTATTCTTAATAACAAAGTAACTCTTTTCAGCTTCATCTACATATGAAGAATAATCATCCTCTAAACCACTAGTAATTAGGTTCTTAACACTATCTCTAGTAACATCAAGAGTCTCCTTACTTTCCTTAACCAAAGATTTAATATTATTAAGTTCTTCATCAATATTATCTTCAGTAATATTATTATAAGCATTATCTTCTTTAATTACTTTCATAAACTCAGAATACAAATCATCTTCCATAATTTGATTCTTACCTTTATAATCTTCTTTCTTCTCTTCTTCTTCACTTAATAGTACTTTTAACTTAGATATACTATCATGAACGCTTTCTATCTCACTAGTAGTTTCTAAGTATCTATTAATTAAACCAAGTCTTTCTCTTTTTTCATCTAATTCTTTATCAGATATAACTATTTGAAGTCCAGATATATAATCTCCAGTAGCCAAATAATATCTATCTTCTAAATCATTTCTCTTTTCTAATCTATCCTCAAGTAACTTAATTAATTTTTCTAATCTATCTTTTTCTTCTTCAATAGTTTTTGAAGGTGTTATTAAAGGTCTAACTTCTTTTTCAAATTCTTCATTATAAATATTATCTATTTTCTTTGCATATTTTTCATAGTTAATAAGTACATCACTAGGAGTCTTAACTTTCTTTTCTCTATCCAATTTAATACGCATTTCAAATATCTTACATAGATTTTCAAAAGATCTTACATTGTTTCCTTCCATAATATTTCACCTTCCTTTTTATTCATATCAGGAAATGCCAAATCATCTACCTTACTACTTCCTAGTATTTCAGGTTTCAAATTATTATTTCCAATTACAGGTATCGTACTCTTATTAATGTTATCACTAGTACCAGTACTCTTCCAAATAATATTTTTATTATTTTCTAATAAATCATATATACTACCTGATTTTTTACTCTTTTCTTCTTTTTTATCTTCAATATTAAGTTCTACCTTATTATCTTCTTCTTTAAATAAATCTTTTACTTCTTCTTTTGGAATCTCTTTTGGAGCTTCTTTTGGAACAAAATCTGATACTCTTGGTAAATCACTAACCCTATCAGGAATCTCTTTTCTTATAGGTTCTTCTCTTATTTCCTTCTTAGGTTCTACTGGCGGTTCCCATAAAGGCATTTCTTCTTTACTTTCCTCTATTATAGGTTCTTTCTTAACCAAATTATCTACTTTATTAGGAACTATCTTAGTTTTACCAAACAACTCATCAGTATCAAAGTCATTATCTAAATCCAAATTATCAAAAGTTTTATTCTTTAATGGATTAGGTATAGGCTTCTTTACTTCTTCTTTTTCTTCTTCATTAATTGGACTAATAACAGTTTCATCTTGTAATTTCTTTAGCCTCTCAGTACTTGCTAATTGTTCCTTTAATCTTGCTTCTTCGATTAACTTCTGTCTTCTTACTCTCGCAGCCTCTATCTTTTGTTCTTCAGCAATTCTCTTTTGTCTTTCATTATATTCATTTCTCTTAGCAAGTCTTACTCTCTCTTCTTTAATTCTATCTTCATTTCTAATAAGTTCACTAAGAACTAATTTAAACTCCTTAGAATTATTTTCTTCATCAATATCATATAAAATCTTATTCATAGTTTCTCTTTCTTCTTTTAACTTTTCATAAGTTTCTATATCTCTTTGTTCTAACTTAATAGTATTATATTGTTTAGATAGTTCGTCATATAATCTCTTATAAAGTTCACTCTCATCAATATTTTTAAATATCTCATCTATTTTTTCTCTCTTAGTAAGTAACTCTTCATAACTAGAAGTCATCTTATCATATATATCAATTAACTTTAATATATTTAATTCTTCATTATATTTAGAATATTCTATTGTAACTTCTGATAATAAACTATCACATTCAATTATATAAGAAGAATCTCCTAGTGATCTAGCACTCTTTAAATTATCTTTAGCCATATCAAGAGCATACTTTAAAGATTCCTGTTTCTTAGTAATATCACTTCTTTGGTCTACTAAAGAATATAGATTAAGTTCCTCTAAAACATTATCTATCTTCTTAATCATCTTATTCTCTAAACTCTCATTAAGTCTAGTATTAGCTTTAACATTTCTTGAAGCCTCACTAATCTTAATATCAAGTGATTTCATCTCTTTAATTATCTTCTCTTGCTTAACTTTATTATCTTCATATTTTTCTATTATCCTAAGTCTATTCTTAAAGTCTAATAATTTATCTTCTCCAAGAAAAGTAGTTAACTCTACTAAAGAACCAGTTATTCTTTTATGTTTTAATTTTCTCTCTTCTAAATATTTTTTTCTATCTTCAATTAAAGATATAATATTTCTAAGACGAGCCTTCTCTTCAGAAAATAGCTTTGGTTCTTCACTAAGAAGAGTCATATACTCTTCCTCATATTCAGTATTAGTCTCTAATAATATTTGCTTTTCTATTTTATCTAACTGATCACATATTCTCTCTCTCTGAAGATCATCATTAGTTAACTCTAGACTACTTAAAAACATATCATATTGTTTTAATCTTCTTACTACTTCTCTATTAGTATAGTTCACACTAAACCACCTCTAGTATAATTATAATTTTTTTTGCATTTTTTGTCAATTAATATAACAAATTTTACATATAAATTAAAGAAAAAATAATACTAACTCCCCATTAATATTATCTTATATACCCATATCATAATAACTGAATAAATCTAAGTATATATTTCTGCTTATATATAATAGATTTTATTTTGAGACTAAACTTAGGCTCAAAATAACACTCTAAGACTTTGGCTTAGAGTGAACATAACAAAAAAATTATTATACATCATCATAATGAGTCCACATTCTAATAATATGTATTTCTTTATTCACTTCATCTACCTCATATACAATACGATGCTGTCTATTTATTCTTCTAGAATATAGCCCTCTTAAATTACCATAAAGCTTCTCATACGAAGGAGGATAACAAAAAGGATCACTACTCATTAGCAAAAGAATATTTTTAGCAGTCTTATCAAGACCAGAATTCTTTAATTTAACTTTATCTTTTAAAGCCATCTTAGAAAACTTAATTACATAAAAGTTACCACTCTTCTGCATCAGAAAACACCTCAGCCTTACTCCAGTCTTCGTTCTTTCTAATATCATTAATATTATTAACAAGCCCTGGAATACTAGATAAATACAAAGTCTCCTCAATACTATTCCATTCATCTTCAGAAATCAAAACGGCATTCTTTCCCTTATTATTAACAATTGTAATTGGATTAAAACCAACATTAACATCCGAAACCAATTGATATAAATTAGCTCTTGCATTAGTAATATTTATAGTACTCATTTCAATTCACCTCACATTTACATTATAGCGTACTTTTTTACGTACGTCAAGTCTTTCTACTATTATTATATGTAAAATAGCCAAAAAAATAATTATAATCTCATAATAATATACCATAATAATATTAGGTGAATTAGTTATGAATAACAAAATAATAAAAAAATTAAAAGAAGATACCAGTACCAGTAGTTATATCATATATAGAGAAAAATACATAAAAAATATCAAAATAGATTTAATATATCATGAAGCTTTAACCGATCAAGAAAAAATGTCCAATTTCATCTATCGTAGTCTAGACTATATCGAAAAAATATATAACGATAAAGATTCCTTATATGACACTATAAAAAATAATATAAGTAATATCAAAATAAAAGAAATAAAAGACTATCAAGATATCTGCAAATACCTAAATAATGGTTTCTTAATTCTTTTAATCGAAGATGACTATTCATTAGCCCTTGAAGTTAAAAGGAATCTTTCTAGAAGTATCGATAAAGCTATTACCGAAACCACTATTCGTGGTCCAATGGACTCTTTTACTGAAAATATAGAAACAAATATTGGTCTAATTAAAAGAAGAATAAAATCCAACAAACTATGGAATACCGATATAGAACTAGGTAAATATACCAAAAACAAAGTAAGTATCCTCTTCATCGACGGTATCATAGATAATAAACTAAAAGACTATATCATAGATAAGCTAAATAACATCGATATCGATAATGTAACAGATTCGGGTACCTTAAAACATCTAATAGAAAAAGAAACAAAGACTATATTTCCCACTATTATGACTACCGAAAGACCAGATAAAGTAGTAAGTAGTCTATTAAATGGTAGACTAGTAATAATCATAGATAACTGCCCTTTTGCTCTAATATTGCCTGTCTTTCTAAACGATTACTTTCTATCTCAAGATGATAAAGACTTTAAAACCTATAGCGGTACTTTCATAAGAGTATTAAGATATATTGCTTTCATAATTACCATTATGACTCCCGGTATATATATAGCCCTAACTACCTTCGATCAAGAAATGATACCTCTAGATCTACTAACAAGTTTTGCTTCTCAAAGAAGTACCGTACCCTTTCCCGCTATCTTTGAAGCCATATTAATGTTTTTATCATTTGAAATACTAAGAGAAAGTGATTATCGAATCCCCAATATATCCAACTCAGCCCTTTCCATAGTAGGAGCCCTAATCTTAGGAGAAGCCGCAGTTAATGCCGGTATCGTATCTCCAATTATGATTATAATCGTAGCCATTACCGCTATCAGTGCTTTAATAATAACCGAACCAGAACTCACTAATGCTGTTAAATGGTATAGAATTCTCTTCATGATCGGAGGTACTTCTATAGGAATGTTTGGTATCTTCATAGTCTTCATTATATTTATAACCAATTTATGTAATATAAACTCTTTTGGCTATTCTTATATGATGCCCTTTGTCAGTATAAATGCTGATATCAAAAATAGTCTAATAAAATTTCCATTACGAAGTAGATCTAAAAGAAATAAATATCTAACAAACAATATAACTAGGGAGGTAAATCATGAAAAAAATTAAATATCTAAGCATATTATTAATAATACCCCTATTAAGTGGCTGCTACAACTATAGAGAATTAAATGAACTAGCCATAACTACTGCCTTAAGTATCGATTATAGCGATAATAATTTCAATATAATCGTTGAAGTAATAAATCCCACCAAACAACAAGATGCCGTAAGTGCCAACAACTCTCCATTCGTAAATTACTATTCATCCGCTCCCACTCTACAAGATGCCCTTCGTAATGTTGTTATTGACTCTCCTAGACAATTATATGCTGCACAGTTAGAACTTATTATTTTAAGTGAAGAAGCCGCTACTAATCATATGCCCGAAATATTAGAGTATTTCTCTAGAGAACCAGAATCTCGTACTGAAGTTAAATTTGTTATTGCAAGAGGTGATGATAGCACTAAGGCTGTTACTATTCAAACACTACTCACTAATTTTTCTTCCTCTAATATTAAACAATCTCTGGAATTACAACAAAAAGTACTTGGTTTAACTCCAGTATATACATTAAATGAACTACTAAATATGTATTTAGATCCGACACTCGAAATAAGCTTACCATCAATTATAGTATACGGTAATGCTGAAGAAGGAGACAAAAAAGAAAACATAACAACATCTACTCCTAAAGCACTGACCAAGATTGGTACTACTGCTATTTTCAAAGGAAAAGACTTTCTCGGATATTTAACTGAAGAAGAGTCAAAAGTACATAGTATAATTACTGGCAGCACTAAGGAAAGTATTATAAATTTAGATTATAAAGATAATTATAGTGTGTTTGAATTATACAAAATAGAGTCAGATATATCTCCTGATATTAAAGATAATAAAATAACATTAAATATATCTGGTAAAGCAAGAATAAAAGAGTTTCACTCTAATACCAATATAACAAAATCAAAAGAAACAGATAGACTAAATAAAGAATTAAATAAACATATCGAAGATATTATCAAAAAAAACTTTAATAGTATGAGAGAAAAATATAATACCGATATATTTAATTTTAGACAAAGTTTCTATAGAGGAAATCCTAAATATTATAATACCCACTATAAAGATACTTGGTATGAAAGTATCTTCCCTAATCTAACTCTAGAAGTAAAATCAAATATCAAACTATACGAAAAAGGTAATACTCTAGGAGGAATAGAATATGAAAATAAAAATAACTAACATTGAAATATCAAGTACTATGTTCTTACTCTTCTTCTCATGTACCTTAGGCCTAGCCCCATTTATAAGTATCAAAATATCCGGTATTGATTCTTATTTTAGTGTCTTGTTTGGCTCTATACTAGGTCTATTACCCCTATGTATAATATTATATCTATTTAACTATCAAATAGATAAACCCATAAATGAAAAAAACAAAATAATATTTGGTAAAACAGTAGGTACCATAATCAATTATCTAACTATCCCCTTTCTCTTTATATTAGGAATAACCTACCTATTCAATCTAGGTAACTTTGTCATATCCCAGTATCTAACCAATACCCCATTATTAATAATAATCATAGTAATAAGTTTAACATCACTATTCATAGCAAATAAAGGAATAAAAGTAATTACCAAAACCAGTTCCATATATAGTATAATAATCATCATAGTTTTCCTAATCGCCGTATTAGGAATATCTAAAGAAATAAAACTAGATAGCCTAAAGCCAATATTAGAGTTTGGATTAAAAAAGCCCCTAATTGCTGGACTAGTAAATACCCTAAGTTTTACTTCCCCTATTTATACCATACTATTTATACCAAAAAAAGAAATAGAAAACAATACCAAAACAAAAAAATATTTCATCATAACCTATCTAATAAGTATGATAATAATATTCACCATAGCCATAGTAACAAGTAGTATTCTAGGTAAATATCTTCTTCAAACATATCAGTATCCAGTATATATAACCCTAAAAAGAATATCATTATTTAACTTTATCGATAGAATAGAAAACTTCCTATCATTCCAGTGGATATTATCAGGAATAACAGTAATAGCCATGACTATCTATTCAGTAAGTAAAAATATCAAAAATAAAGAAAGTAAACTAATAAATTTCATAATAACTATTCTAATGATTATATTATCATATCTCCTATTTAAAAACAATACTAGCTTCAATGAATATCTATATACGATATACCCATATTTGCTACTACCAATACCTATAATTTATGTTATAATATTCATTGGAGCAGTAATCCAAAAAAAATATAAATAATAGTATAATATTAAAATCTGAAAAATGCCTATGAGAAAGGATATTTGTTAACCTAAAAAATTGGAGGATGTCGGCAAACACCCTCCAGTTCGAGATTTCGACTACATGTCCATACTTAAATATTCAAACCGTGGAATGGGCATGCTAATATTCATCAAAAACATTACAAATGTTATGAAAAAAAGTAATGAACGGGCACTTTGTGTCCCATTATTAAAAAAAACTAAGCGTATCATGAAACTCACGACCTTATTTTCTTTAGGTGTCGCTTGCTGTATATCTGCTTCAACTTATGCGCAGGGTTATAAATTATCCATGAATAAGCAGAATAGCAGTATCATTGAGATTTTGAAAGACATTGAAAACAATAGTGAATTTACATTCTTTTTCAATGACAACAAAGTGAATGTAAATAAAAAGGCGAGCATCAATGTAAAAGATGCGACTTTGGATGAAGCGCTGGCTCAAGTACTGAAAAATACCGGTTACGATTATCAAATTATAGATCGACAAGTATTGATAAAGACAGCTTCGTCCTCTGTTTCTTCCGTGCCCAGTGTACAACAGAATCAAAAAGCGATTACCGGTATTATTAAAGATGTAAACGGTGAACCAATTATTGGTGCAAACGTTGTTGAAAAAGGTACGACAAACGGTACCGTTACCGATATCGAAGGGAGGTTCTCCCTTAATGTTGCACCTGGTGCAACATTAGTAGTTTCTTATATAGGATATACTACAAGCGAAATAGTTGTTGGCAATAAAACAGATTTGGCGATCAGTTTGAAAGAAGATTCTGAAATGCTGGATGAAGTGGTTGTTGTCGGTTATGGAACCATGAAGAAAAAAGATTTGACAGGTGCTGTTGCTGCTGTTAAAGGTGATGATTTGGCTGCCCGCAAAACGACTCAATTATCTACAGCCTTACAAGGTGCTGCTTCTGGTGTCACAGTAACACGTGATAATAGTGCTCCTGGAGCAACTGCTAGTATACAAATTCGAGGTGTGACGACTATTGGTGAGACAAGCCCTTTAGTGATTGTAGATGGAATTCCAGGGGATATTAATCAAGTGAATCCAGAAGATGTAGAGAGTATGTCCGTTTTGAAAGATGCGGCATCTGCTTCAATTTACGGTTCACGTGCTGCAGCTGGTGTGATTGTAATCACGACAAAACGTGCAAAACAGGATGATTTATCCCTAAACTATAATTTCGAATATGGTTGGGAAATGCCGACTAAATTACCAGAATATGTTGGTGCTCAGCGATACTTGGAAATGATAAATGAAACGCGTTTTAATGATAATAATTCAGGTGGTTGGTATCAGGCTTATTCTGAAGACCAAGTGAATAATTGGGTGAAAAATAATGCAACAAATCCAGATGCTTATCCTATAGTGGATTGGCAGGATGCAATTTTGAAAAGTTCTGCTCCACGTCAGACTCATTCGATTAATATTGCTGGAGGTAGCAAAGTTGTGAAAACGAAAGCCTCTTTCCGATATGACAAGACAGATGGTCTTTATGAAAATAGAGGATATGAGCGTTATATGATTCGTATCAATAATGATTTTAAAATAAATAAATGGCTTGAAGCTCATTTAGATGTAAATTATAAACGTTCAAAATCGGAAGAACCACATACGAATCCGATGGAATTGAATTTTCGTGCAACAGCTCCAATTTATGCAGTTCGTTGGAGTAATGGATTGTGGGGAGATGTCAAAGATGGAGAAAATCCATTGGCAATGATAACAGATGGTGGGTTAAAAACTTCATGGCATAATCGTTTAGGAGGTAAGGCTGCTATTGATATAACTCCGATTGAAGGATTAAAAATATCAGGAGTTATAGCACCGACATATAATTTTAATAAGGTGAAAAGTTTTGTAAAACAAGTACCTTATACCTATGCCAATGATCCAACTACAGTGAAAGGTTATATGGCTGGTTATAGAACGACAAAATTGACTGAAAATAGAAATGATGATTATGATGTAACTACACAATTTTTTGCAAATTACAATAAATCGTTCGGTTGCCATGATCTTTCAGCAATGATTGGTTATGAAGATTATTATGCTTTTTGGGAAAATTTGAGTGCATCTCGTGATCAGTATGAATTGACAAATTTCCCTTATTTGGATTTGGGACCTGAAAATTTGAGAGATAATGGTGGTAATGCAGAAGAGTACGCTTATCGTTCTTTTTTTGGACGAATCACTTATAGTTATGCCAATCGTTATTTATTGCAGGTAAATTTCCGTCGTGATGGCTCTTCTCGTTTTGCTCCGGATAGTAGATGGGCAAATTTCCCTTCTTTTTCTGCTGGTTGGGTTATGAGTGAAGAGAAGTTTATGCAAGATTTAAATTGGAATTGGTTGTCATATTTGAAATTAAGAGGTTCTTGGGGTACATTAGGTAATGAACGTATTACACGAATTGATGATAATAATAAACAAAATTATTATCCATATCAGTCAGCTTTAAACTTTGGTTCTGGTCTATTTTACAATGGAAACTCAGTGAGTTCTTTATTGACTGCTGCTCAGCAATATTATGCAGTTCGTAATATTTCTTGGGAAACAACAGAGACTTGGGACATTGGTTTGGATGCAAATTTCTTGGATAGCCGTTTGCATTTTAATTTCGATTTCTATAAAAAGAAAACGAAAGACATTTTGTTGGCTTTGGAAATTCCTAAATTTATAGGATATGATAATCCGTTTGTGAATACTGGGAATATGGAAACTACAGGTTATGATATTGAATTGGGATGGCGAGACCAAGTGGGGGATTTTAGTTATTCTGTTTCTGCTAACCTTTCTGACTTCGTGTCAAAGATGGGTGATTTAGGTGGTACGGAATTTTTAGGTGAAAAAGTGAAAATGAAAGGTAGTGAGTTTAATGAGTGGTATGGCTATTTGAGCGATGGACTCTTTTTGACTCAAGAAGATGTTGATAATTCGCCTAAATTGAATAATAATGTAAAAGTTGGTGATATCAAGTATAAAGATATTTCTGGTCCGGATGGTGTACCTGATGGTAAAATTTCTTCGGAATATGACCGTGTCTGTTTAGGAGGGTCATTACCCCGTTATACATTTGGTGTCAATTTTGCTGCATCATATAAAGGCTTTGATTTGGCTATGATGTTCCAAGGTGTGGGAAGTCAAAATGTTCGTATTAATAGTAATATGATAGAAGGTTTGAGAAATAACTGGTGTGGCTTCCCTTCTATTTTGGAAGGTAATTATTGGAGTGTGAACAATACTGATGCTGAAAATGCGAAAGCAATATATCCTCGTTTGACTCGTAATAATATTGATTCTAATATGGCGATGTCTGATTTTTGGATGTTTAATGGGAGATATTTAAGAATGAAAAACTTAACATTAGGATACACACTTCCTTCTGTATTGACAAAGAAAATAAGTATGGAATCTGTTAGGTTCTATGTGTCTGGTAACGATTTATTCTGTTTAAGCAAGTATCCGCATGGATGGGATCCGGAAGTCAGTACTAATGGTTATCCTATTACTACATCGGTGTTGTTAGGGGTATCGGTTAACTTTTAAAAAGGAAAGATTATGAAACGAAATAATATTATAGTTTATTTATTCAGTGGAGTAACGTTGTTTTCTGCATGCCATGATTTGGATTTAAACCCATTGTCTAATGGTTCAACTGAAAATTGGTATTCAAATGAAACTGAAATAGAAATGGCTGTTAATGAATTGTATAGAGATACATTTTGGCCGTTGGATGAAGAAGGTAATACCGATTGGTCTGACGATAAGATTTATCGTGAAAATTTGACACCTTTTCAAAATGCAACATTGAATGGGCAAACAGATAAGGTAAAAGATTTGTGGTCCAAGCAGTATAAGGTTGTATCACGTGCTAACAGTATTATATTAAAGGCGGATCGAGCTATTGAAGCTGGTGCAATGGAGTCGAAAATTAATGCTTATGTTGCTGAGGCTCGTTTTCATAGAGCATGTGCGTATGCAAAAATGTCTTCTAAATATGGTGATGTTCCATTAGTGGTAGATGATGTTGATATTGATAAAGGTATGTCAATGGGACGTACGGATTTAGCAACTGTGAAACAGTTTGTTTATGACGAATTTGATGCAGCTGCAAATGCCTTGCCAACAACATATTCAGGTATTAAAAGAGCCACAAAGGGAGCAGCATTGGCTATGAAAGCCCGTTATGCTCTTTATATGGGTGATTATGATGTGGTTGTTGCAGCGACTAAGGCTGTTATGGATTTGAATGTTTATTCTTTGCATAAAGATTATGGAGATTTGTTTTTGACTACAACCAAGAATGCAGAAGAATCTATTTTTTTAATTCCACGATCAATAGAATATAATCTTGTGATGGATGTACATGGTTGGCTGCCGAGAAATCATGGAGGATATGCGGTTCCGAATCCGACTTGGGATTTGTTTGCTTCGTATGTTTGCACAGATGGACTTCCGATTGACGAATCTCCTTTGTTTGATCCACATGACCCCTTTAAGAATCGTGATCCACGTTTGAGCATGACAATTGTCCCGTTTGGAGAGAATTTTATGGGTATTGAATTTAATCCACATCCAGAAGCATTGGAGGTTATGAATTATAAGACAGGACAGATGATTAAGAATAATGATACTCGTGCTGTTGCTCAGTATGCTTCTTATAATGGATTGGTTTGGAAGAAAGGTATGGATGAAACATGTTTGGAAAATGCAAACAAGATTGATCCAGATAAAATCATTATGCGTTATGCTGATGTTCTGTTAATGTATGCAGAAGCAAAAATTGAATTAAATCAGATAGATCAGTCTGTTTTGGATGCTATGAATGAGGTGCGTGCAAGAGCTTATGGCGTCGATAAATCAGCTGTGGATCAGTATCCGGCTTTTACATCTATGGATCAGCAAACATTAAGAAGTCAATTACGCATGGAAAGACGTATGGAGTTTGCTAATGAAGGGCTGCGTTATATGGATTTGATGCGTTGGAAGTTGATGGACAAAGTAATGAGTAAGAAGGTTTATATGATGTTGTATCCGGCCTCATTATTAATAGAAAAGGTTGTTAGTCAAGGTGATTGGTTTTGGCCTTTTGCCCCGGATATTGATGAAAATGGTTTGGCTGATTTTTCTAAATTAGAAGCTGCAGGTAAAATTGCTTCTATTGCAGAGAAAAAGTGGGATGATCGTCAATATTTATGGCCTATACCAACAACTGAAATTCAGATAAATACCAATATGAAACAGAATCCGAATTATTAAATATAACAGATAAGTTGTAGAAGGCATTTTATATATTAAAAAATAAAATGCCTTTCTTTTTCTAAAAAAAGCAATTATTATGACTAACAGAAGAAACTTTGTTAAACAAGCCGCAGCGGTGATGGCGATGGCTGCTATGCCGGGGGTAATACAGTCGGCTTCGGAAGAACGAGAGAAAGGTCTGACATTGAAACGTTCCCAAATAAAGGTGGACGATCAATGGGATGTAATCATTGTTGGAGGTGGTCCGGCTGGATGTACGGCGGCTATTGCTGCGGCTCGTGAAGGAGCAAAGACTTTACTAATAGAAGCGATGGGACAGTTGGGAGGAATGGGGACAGCCGGAATGGTTCCTGCTTGGTGTCCGTTTTCCGATGGTGAAAAGATTATATATAAAGGACTTGCTGAGAAAATTTTTAGAGAATCGATGAAGGGTGTGTCTCATGAACCTGAAAATAAATTGGATTGGGTGAGTATCAATCCTGAATATCTGATGTCCATTTATGATCGGATGGTAACGGAATCTGGAGCTAAAGTATTGTTCTTTTCTCGGTTAGCGGCGGTCGAGATGTCGTCGGATGATACTATTGATGCGATCATTGTTTCGAACAAGGCAGGTTTGGTGGCTTTTAAAGGTAAAGTATATATAGATGCGACAGGAGACGGAGATTTAGCTGCTTGGTCCGGAGCATCTTTCAAGCGTGGGTATGATGAGGAGGGTTCAGTACAGATGTCCAGTTTATGCTTTTCTTTTGCAAACATCGATTCTTATGATTATATAAATGGTCCGACACTTTATGTTTGGAAAGATGAAAGCACACCGCTTTATAAAGCGGTCCGGTCGGGAAAATATCCTTTGGTAGATACTCATTTTTGTAATAATCTAGTCGGTCCGGATGTCATTCAATGTAATGCGGGACATATGACGGTTGACACGACAGATCCTTGGGCTATTTCTGAAGCAATGATTTTGGGACGGCAGAAAGCTGTTCAGTATCTGGAAGCCATGAAAGATGTCCGGCCGTCTACCTTTTCCAATGCTTTTGTCGTGAAAACGGCTTCACTGCTTGGAGTTAGGGACAGTCGTCGGATAGAGGGCGATTATATTTTTACGGTAGAAGATTGGAGACAGCGGAAATCTTTTGAAGATGAGATCGGGCGTAACTGCTATTACATAGATGTCCATAGCGGAAAACATAAACCTGAGCATTATAAAAAAGGTGAATCTCACGGTATTCCGTACCGTTGTCTGACTCCTAAAGGAATTAAGAATTTGTTGACTGCCGGTCGTTGTATATCGACAGATGAACAAGCTTTTGGCAGTACCCGTGTGATGCCTTGTTGTTTAGTGACAGGAGAAGCAGCTGGAATGGCTGCCGCGCATGCAATCAAGCAAACAAGAAACGATGTCCATAAGATTGATACTTCTTATTTGAGGAAAAGATTGAAAGAGGAAGGACAACTGATTTTGTAATATAGGAATGCTTTTTCATAATTTATAAATATTGATTTTTATGAAACAATGGTGGTTTATTATATTGTTGATCATTTCTTTTCCTCTGAAAGCGGATAACATATTTGTTGAAGCGGAAAGTTTTGATTGTAGAGGAGGATGGGTTTTGGATAATCAGCCTATGGGACAAATGGGGTCTCCTTATTTGTTGGCACATGGATTAGGGGTTCCGGTTGAAAATGCTTCGACTGTGATCCGCGTTGAAAATGGAGGAAAATACCGTGTGTGGGTTAGAACCAGAGATTGGGTGAAGCAATGGGATCAAACGGCTTCTCCCGGACGTTTTGAGCTATTGCTGAATGGAAAAGCGTTGGAGGTGACGTTTGGCACGGAGAGAGCGGAATGGCATTGGCAGGATGGTGGAACGATTTGTTTGAAAACTGGTGAAAACCGGGTTGAACTACGTGATCTGACAGGTTTTGATGGTCGTTGCGATGCTATTTTTTTTACCTCGGCATTGGAGATGCTTCCTCCTGATGGGAAAGAAGAATTGACTGTTTTTCGTCGGAATATGTTGGGATTACCTGAAAATCCGGAAGATGCGGGAGAGTTTGATTTGGTTGTTGTCGGTGGAGGCATTGCGGGATGTTGTACAGCCCTCAGCGCAGCCCGTCTTGGATGTAAAGTCGCTTTGATCCAGAATCGTCCGGTTCTGGGAGGAAATAATAGTTCGGAGGTTCGTGTCGGACTTTCCGGATTGATCGCTCAGCAACCATATCCGAATTTGGGAAATCTTGTGGATGAACTTGGTCCTGTCGGGCATTGGAATAATTGGGAAGCAAAACGGGATTCTTCGTCAGTCAGGAGTCGGCAGATTATGAAAATATTACATCAGTATCCGGAAAAGACAATTCATAATGCAGGACCTGCATCTAATTATGAGGATGAGAAGAAATTTGCTTTGTTACAGAATCAGGAAAATTTGAATTTATTTCTAAATACACAGGTAGTTGATGTTAAAAAAAATGGAAATAAGATAGTTTCTGTCATCGGAAAAAATATAATATCGGGAAAAGAATATATATTTAAAGCTCAATTATTTTCTGATTGTACTGGAGATGGAGAAGTCGGTTTTCTTGCTGGAGCAGATTATCGTATGGGAAGAGAAAGTAAAGAGGAAACAGGTGAACCTAGAGCTCCTTTAACATCAGATCTATTGGTTATGGGAACTTCCGTGCAATGGTATGCTGAAGATACCCGTAATGTTTCTGATTTTCCGGATTGTCCCTGGGCTATCCGTTTTGATGAGAAAACTTGTATTCCTATAACCCGTGGAGACTGGGACTGGGAAGCCGGATTGAACAATGATCAGATAACAGAAATAGAATATATCCGGGATCATGCTCTTCGTGCAGTTTACGGTAATTGGGATTTCTTGAAGAACAAGAGTGAAAAGAAAGATCAATTTGCCAAGAAAAAGTTGGCATGGGTTGCTTATATAGGGGGGAAACGTGAATCTCGTCGTCTGATGGGCGATCTTGTTTTACGGGAACAAGACATATTGAATGATATTCAATATGAAGATGCGACATTCACTACGACTTGGGGAGTCGATCTTCATTATCCCAAACCGATACAGGGGATGAAAGAGGAACCATTTCTGTCTTATTGCGATGTACAGGAGATAAAACCGTATGCAGTTCCATATCGCTGTCTGTATTCCCGGAATATCGGGAACTTGTTCATGGCAGGTAGGGATATAAGTGTGACTCATGTTGCATTGGGTACTGTGAGGGTTATGAGAACTGGTGGTATGATGGGAGAAGTGGTGGGAATGGCAGCCTCTTTGTGTAAGAAATATCATACGGATCCCAGAGGCGTGTATGAGAAATATTTATCGGATTTGAGAATTTTGATGAAGCAGGGTGTTGGCAAATCAGGTTTTCCGGAAGCTGAAAGTATTGCCTATTGTAAATATAGTTATCATGAAAACGTTTATAACATTATTACTATTATTGAGTTTTGGATCGGTTCGAGCAGCAGACCTTTTTATTGAAGCCGAAAGTTTCAGTAACAAGGGTGGTTGGAAGGTTGACCAGCAGTTTATGGATTTGATGGGGTCTCCTTACCTTTTGGCGCATGGGATGGGTGTACCCGTCGATGATGCCTCTACGGAAGTAACGTTTCCTGAAAAAGGAGAATATTATGTATATGTTCGGACCTATAACTGGACTTCCCCGTGGAAAAAAGGGGAAGGTCCCGGTAAATTCAGTTTGTCTGTCGGAGGAAAGAAGATGACTTCTCCATTGGGAGCGGAGGGTTCTGCCTGGATGTGGCAGATAGCAGGAAAGGTGTCTGTCAAGAATCTGAAAACTGTAATCAAATTGCATGATTTGACGGGATTCGACGGTCGTTGCGATGCGATCTACTTTACCATGGAAGCTGGCAAGATGCCTCCGTCGGATGTAAAGGAACTGGAAGCATTCCGTCGTCAAGCATTGGGATTACCGGATGAAGCACCGGTTGCCGGCGAATATGATCTTGTAGTCGTGGGAGCCGGTATAGCCGGGATGAGTGCCGCTGTGTCGGCCGCCCGTCTGGGTTGCAGGGTAGCTTTGATTAATGACCGTCCTGTGGTAGGTGGTAATAACAGTTCGGAGATACGTGTCCATTTAGGAGGCCGTATCGAAGAAGGAACTTATAAGGAACTTGGCGGTCTGCAGAAAGAATTTGGTCCGGAAAAGGGAGGAAATGCACAACCAGCAGAATATTATGAAGACCAGAAGAAAATGGATTGGCTAGCAGGTGAAAAGAATGTGTCTCTTTTCCTGAACTATCGCGCGATAGGAGTGACAAAGGAAGGCGATAAGATCACATCGGTTGTTGTCAAACATATCGAAAGTGGTAAAGAACAGAAGTTTGAAGCCCCTCTCTTTTCAGATTGTACGGGAGACGGAACAATAGGCTATCTGGCCGGAGCCGATTTTCGTATGGGACGTGAAGCCAAGAGTGAATTCGGA
>ERZ791603.925-NODE-925-length-24257-cov-3.332080_pt1 | contig 24257 bp, 8 predicted proteins | sample MGYA00509966_ERZ791603 | MGnify/ENA primary metagenome ERZ791603 (study PRJEB30046, sample SAMN00791931) | human gut metagenome | study: EMG produced TPA metagenomics assembly of the A metagenome-wide association study of gut microbiota in type 2...
GTAAGCCTTTTATTTGTTCCAAAATAACAGTTACTACATTACTTGCAATGCCTTACTTTGTAAAAAGTAAGAATCTATGAATAAGGTCAATGTTGGGCTGGGAGGTATAAGCCGTAATACAGATGATGGCGTGTCAAAAGACGGGATGTGCTCGGAACTGATAAATGCACGTCCTAAAAACGGATCGATAGAACCCGTTGGGAGGCCAATACTTGAACGTCAGTTTGCAGAGGGAAAATCTCCGGTATTTGTGCACAAAAACGGCACGTATGAGCATTTGATTTCGTATGCCAATGACATTGTCCTTTTCGATAGCGATAAAGTGGACGGGCAATGGGTTGTAAAGAATACAGCTTTCGCGCAGATACCTGGCGTAAAGCAAATACAATCTGTCGGGAATATCCTCGTCATGGCGACGGGCGAAAGTATCCATTATGCAATATTCATAGGTGGGGAATATACATATCTTGGTGATCAGATTCCGGAACCGTCGATCCGTTTTTCTTGTATTAAAGAAGAAGCTGCCTACTCGGATGATATATCGTGTAATTTGGAGCCGGCAGTTCGTATTCAGGATGTCGGGAGCCTTGCAACATTGAACGAGGCCGGGGAAAAGATTATTACCAATTCTTTTAAAGCAAGTTATTACAAACTGTTGCAAGAAGATGTGTATGATGCAGGACATGTTATATATCCTGTCCTTGTAAGGTATGCCGTCAGGCTGTTCGATGAGAGCTACGTGATGCATTCGTCCCCGCTGCTGGTCGGCGAACCAAATTTTATTAGGATGGCAGTAAGTAAAACCAAATTTGATTTTGATTCCCTGTCGGTGGAAGGTTTTACTTATAAACTTATCGCAAACCCTCGGACCATAGGCGTTAAATATGATTTATCCGGCTTGTCCGGCTGGAAAGATGTCGCTTCGTCTGTGGACATATTCGTTTCAAGACCGTTTGTAATCAATGATCTTGATAGTACGATAAAAACAGTGACCGTTTTGGACAAGAATAATATGATGGTGGATCTCCCGTTTAAGTCGGAAAGCGAATTGCTTGAAGAAATAGGGGAAATATCTAATTTTTATCTTGTCAAAAGCATCCCGATCGGAGATATATCGAATGGGTTTGAAAATATATTTGCCGAAGGCAAGGCATTTAAGAACCTGGAACAGCAAGAAGTCGCAACTGATGATGATTTTACGAGAAGCAGGATAACCGGAAACCTGTATACATATAACGGAAAGCTGCATGTAGGGAACATCCGGGAAAAACTTGCCAAACCCTATCCTCTGGGAATGTTTGCGGTTAGCGACATTAACGAATTTACGGTAAATACGGAGGTGCATGTCAAGACGGAAAGCGGAATGAAAATAGTACATGGAGCAAGTACGGCCTATGGTGCTATGGTTTCCCCATACCTGTCTTACCCGGATTCACGGGCGGTCAAAATGATTATCTACAATGATAAGTATTACGATGAGATTCCATTGAAGCCGCATCCTTTCTTGAACATAGCCTATAGCTTAAAAGGGCTTTATCCTCACTCGATAACCGATAAGTATGGGACCTATACGCCTTTGCCAGAAGATTCCGTGTCGGTTGCTCCCAATAAATTGAAGGTATCAAATGTCTCAAACCCGTTTTATTTTCCCGCCAAACAAACATATACGGTTTCGAGTCGTAACATAGTGGCAATGGCTACAGCGACAACGGCCTTGTCGACGGGCCAGTTCGGGCAATTTCCTCTTTATGTGTTTACGGGCGAAGGTGTTTTTGCCTTATCGGTCGGAACCGGCGATATCGCTTATGCAAATTCTTTTTCTGTGACACGGGATGTATGCAATAATCCGGATTCCATTGTTTCCACTGATGATGCAATTGTGTTTTCTACGGATTCAGGGCTGAAGGTCCTATCAGGATCGACTGTAAGAGATATATCGTCCGACATGGAAGGTTATCTTCCTACGGCAGTCGACAGTTCGCCTATAATTAAAAAAATTGCAGGTGTGGGTGGATTCAGCGACAAACTTTCCTCCACTGAATTTATTTATTATTTGGAGGAAGCAAAGGTCGGGTATAATTATGAAGACAAAGAGGTTATTGTAGCAAACCGGAACTACCCATATTCCTACGTGTTCAATATGCAATCGGGTAGCTGGTAAAAGATTTCCGCTTCAATCAACCGCTTTCTAAACTCTTATCCCGAATGTTTGGCCGTATTCAACGACCACGGGGTTTACAATATGCACAATGGACATAGGACAGTCAACAAAATACTGCTGCTGACTCGTCCTATCAAGTTTGGCACGCTTACCCATAAACGTATCGTGCAATCAGCTATTCGTGGCGTAATACGTCCATCCGAATCATTAGTATATTTTCGCGGAGAGACGGTTAAATTCAGGGATCAAGAGATTTTGGCTTTCAGCAAATGCGGCTTCTATGTTTTGGGTAGCAACGATGCCGAACACTTTATTCTGCTGTCCGGGCGTGAAAAGATCGAAGACGTGCGCGACCTTATTACCAAAATGAATAAAACGAAAGCGTTCAAATATTTCATGATAGCTTTGGTCGGAGGGGTGCGTACGGATGTCGCGTTAAACTATATTGAGTTTATGGTGGACGAAACCTACACGAATCGATTGAGATGAGCCGGTATTGCGTATAATGTGGACAACCGCTAAGTTTTAGAATTAGCGGTTGTCTCTTTTAAAAGTTGAGAGGGAGAACAGGCCGTCTGACGGGTTTTCTTCTTTGGTTTATCCTATGATTGATATCAGACCTGATAATTTCCAATTCACTTGCATCTGCCATGTCTGGAGCCACCCTTTTATACCATTTGTATAGAGTATAGGCCGACATATAATCTTTGATGCCGTTTGTGATAGCCCGGTTCTGATTTGTATCGTACGAATCAGGCATTTGGCATGTGAAAATAAACTTTTCTTTTTGATCTACAGGCTGTGATGGCGAAAGATGGCCGGACAGCAAATCGCTAATAGCTGATGCTGCCGTATTGATATACTCGTTAAGGATATCATCGTCATCGTCGCTTGCCTGTGTTTTTGTTGCATGGTTGATACGGGAGAGCTCGCCGTCCTTGTTTGCTTCACCTGTTACAAAGGCTTCTGTTTTGACCTGCAGAAGCACATCTTTTTTTGTTATTTCAAATTGAACAGTCATATTCTTTGAGGTCTTGTCCTTCTCGAAAGAAGTAGGTTAATATTGAGGATATTGTTTTTTGCATATTCACTGTATTTTTCCGCATCGTTTTCTTCTCTTGCGATATGGAACCAGTTGTAGCATGATTGATTGATGATATACGTTTCCATTTCCGATTGTAACGCTTCGGATGCGGCCCTGTCAAAATTAGAAGGTGTCTCAATGGTTATTCCGTTGTCATTTAAAGCTGGATGATACGCTGAAACGAAAGCGGTCATGGATATGATCGAACTTCTAATTAGGTCGTCGATGATATTTCTTTCGTCTTCCGTCACTGCAATGCGATCCAGTCCGTTTTCAACGTTTTTGCCTATAAAGCCGGTTATTTTGGAGATACTCTCGAATATCGAGGCTCTGTTGATGTTGATTACTGTTGTCATACTGTATCTTATTTTGATGCGTTCTTTAAATCTTCGATACTCTTTGATATTGCACTTGCAGTCGACTCTGTTCCTTCCTCACTTAAGGGCTCGGCTGCTATAGGAGGCAATACATACTTTAGCACATTGATATATGTGCTAAATTTAGCAGGGGAATCTTTCGGTAGTTCTTCCCAATATTTGACAAAGTCGCTGAAATGGTCAATGATAAAATCCGACATCTTCATGCGGATTTCCAACTTAATCTTATTTGGTGTCCCTTTTACTCTTCCCCCGACTTTCGGTGCTCCTTTCGGTCTTGCCATATATAGTTTGTAAATAGTTTTTATTGCAAATATAACAATGTATGAAACAATAATATATGCCTATTTAATTAAAGTATCAATTTAACATGTGCGTAGTGGTCCTGTAATCTTACATTTGTGGAAAAAAGTATTGATATGTTGGGATTAATAGGAGGCGGCTTAGGGCTTGCAAATTCAATGTTTGGAGGTATCAAGGCGGCTAAAGAAAGAAAGCGTCAGGATCGGATCATCCGCGAAGCTAAACAGCGGAATGAAGATTTCTTCAATAGCGAATATTACCAGAATTATATGGATCGATCGGATGTGCAGGCGGCCATGAAGCGGGTAAGGGATACGATGAGAAAAAGCAACCGAACTGCTGCAGCTTCGGCGGCTGTAACAGGCGCAACCCCGGAAGCTGTCGTTGCACAAAAGCAAGCGAACAATGAAATTATCGCTGATGCCGCGTCCGGCATTCAGGCAAATGCTGATGCGTATAAGAACAATGTAAAATCCCTGTACCTAAATCAGCAGAATGCACTTGATCAGGCTCGTCTTGGCCAATCAGCCATGTCGGAAAGAGGTTATGCCGGTATGGCTGGTGGTGCTTTGCAGACTGCTGGGAGCCTGCTTGGAAACTCCAAGTTAGCGGGTAAGATGGTTGATAGATTGGGAAGTGTGTGGAATAAATAAGGATTGATATGGGATTATTATTCGAAAAGCTAAAAGCAAGACAAAAGCCGGACGGCACGTTTACTCCGGCTCCTGCGGAAGATACGCCTACGTTATCCGGTTCTTCGTTAAATGTTCCTCGGCCGGAATATCCAGATAAAATAGAGGTGGAACCGGTATCACAAACAAACATTAAGCCTCAAACTATATATGATATCGTGAGTCAGTACGGCAGGCCACGCTCGTATGAAAAAGAGGTCGCTGAAGCGGAACGACAGAAAAAACTTGGGATGTTATCGGATATATTGGGGTTAGGTGTCAATCTTGCGACTGGTGTAGCCGGTCGTAGGATATTTGACCAGCCTCAATCGAACACAAGCATAGCTGACGCAAGATTGCAAAGACTGAAAGATCTTCAGCGGGCAGATAGCGTCCGGTTCGATAATGCTCTTCTTAATGCCCGCTTACAGGATTATCAAAATGAAAGGGCCGATGCTGCTGCAAAAGCTAATGCCGATTGGGAGAAGCATAAGTTTGATACTAATACAAAGATTAAACTGGCGGATATAAACAGGCAGATACAGAAAGATGCTGAAAATGCTCGATTGCGGGCGGAGGAGAATAAAAAGACTGCCGAATATAGAGAAGCGATGCTAAAACTCCAGCAGCAGAGGATTGCGGCAAGTCAGAATGGAAAAGATAAGTTCGATTATTTGATTGGCCAGAATGGGCGAAAAACAGTGATACCTAAAGACGAAGCAACCGCGGTAGCTGGGTATTTATACAATAGGATGCAGGAAATAATAGCTTCTAATCCTAATGACAGGCGTACAGTTGACGACATAAAAATGCAAATGGGTGAAGGTGGAGATCAGTCAACTAAGATGCTATCTATTGTGAAAAGGAAGATAAAGGATTTTCCAGAGTTACAGGATGAATTGGAGTCGATTATAAACGGGGCATATGAGCCGAAAGATACACAGCAGACCGTTTATGAATATTTACAGCGATTTTTACCAAAACAGGAGTATAGCGGGCCGTATCGTCCTCCTGAATACTTGAATGGAAAAGAGGTTGTTGATTTCAGTCCGGAACAAGAAGTGATTAAGTATAAACCGAAAAGCAAATAAAGTTATGCCTATTTTTGAAAACAAGGGGGTTAAGTATGATGTCTCCCCAGAATATATACCTGATTTTGCATCGGAATATCCAGATGCTGTGACAGTAATTGAGAGGCCGGATAAGCCGTATCGTGTCAAGGCATCACAATATGATATATTCATGCAGCAACATCCAGAGCCGGATATCTCCGTAGATGAGATGCGAGATACGGATAATTTCTTTGGGGATTTTGGCGAACGTCTTGCTGCTGGCGCTGGCCGTCTGGTAGGCTCTTCTACCAATTTACTGAAAAAGATCACTACCCCTGTCGAATCTGCTGTGGATTGGGCAAATGAGCATACTAAAGGGGCAGCTGGTGCGGCTGCACAGTCTCTTGCGGGTACTATTCCTGGGCTTGGCATGATTGCTCATATTCCAGATAAGAATGCTGGTTTAGAAAGACTCTCTAAAAACGCAGAAGCGTTCGCAGAAGATATGCATGAACGGTCGGATCGCTATAAAGGAAAAAGTTTTTCAGACCTATGGAGCGAGGGCGATTATCAAGGGGCGTTCGGTTCAGCTTTTTTGGATGCAGCCGAATCTGCTGCGACTTCTACTGCTATTGCTGCAACAGGTGGTGCGGGACTTGTTGCAGCAGGGCTTACTACTGCTTCTGACAAATATGACGAATTGAGCCGGGAAAATCCAGAAATGGGCGAAACTTTAAAATGGGCTAATGCGATTGGAACGGGTGCGGCCGAAAGTTTGTCTGAAGTTTTTGGCGCGGGGATGAAGGGCCGTACAGTAAGAAATATCTTACAGAAGAGTGGTCGTGAGGCTGCCGCCAATCTTGTAAAGAAGAATTTTCTTGATAAGATAGCCTCTTTTGAGGGGAAACATTGGTTTGCAATGCCGATAGCCTCAGAAGGCTTGGAAGAGGCAGGAAATGCTCTTGCTGGTTATGCGATAGACCGATTAACAGGTGTAGAGCGTAATGACAACATATTTAAAACGATGCTTGATGCCGGTGTTGCTGGTTCAATGGGGGGTGCACAGTTTTCTCCTTTTATTGGTGCAGCTAAAGGATATAGTGCTTATCAAAAACGGCAGATCACGAATAGATATAAAGAATCTTCAACTTTCGCCGGGGAAATCCTGCATGAAGATGTGGAAAAGTTCAATGACGCGATCGTTAATCGATTGAAAAATCCGAAATCAATACAATCTTTTATTGATAATGTTGCATCGGTTAAGAACTTGAATCCGGAGGAAAAGCGAAAACTTGAACAATACACGGTTGATCTGCTGAATTATAACGGATATGTAGACTATGTGCAGTCGCGTATTGACGAAGAAACAAGACGCCGTATGGATGATATTGGCCGAACGGCCAATAAAGACATGGGGCAAGTTGTTACAGTCAAATTTCCTTCTTCAGACCAGCCGGTTTATATAACAGGCGGTAATATTGTTTTTGACGAAGAAGGATTGGTGGATGCAAAACAGTCGGATGATATTTTGTATTATCTTGATGAAAATGGCAAAGTCCAGCAAGGACGACCTGAAATGTTCGATAGTTTGATCGAACAGTATCCAGTTGAGCAATTATATGCCGATATCATAAACACGGTCCCCGGCGAAGTGATTGCACAAGAAGAGATGGAGTCCGAAGCAGCAGATATGCAGCTGGTGATGTTTAATCCTGGCGATTTGGTGAATTTGGTGGGCGGTCGTCAAGGGATAGTGCAGCAGATGAGCGATGATGGAGGTGTTATCGTTGAAGTTGATGGCATGACGGAAGAAATAGGGGTGGATTCTATTATTGACAATATGTCAAAAAATCAAACCCAAAATGAGGATTCTTCAACGGATGGAGACAGCAGAGTGTTAGAAAATGTGCCGGAAAAGACGTTGGAGAGTGTTGTCGCATCGTTGCCCAAACGAAATGACGGGACGATCGACTATAAGGCCATGACTCCACAGCAGCAATATGAATATACGTCCCTTTCCGAATCTCCTCAGATGGCTCTTGAAGATTTGCGTGCGGATATAGAGAATAAACGAAGTGAAATATCCAAGTCAGAATCCCGGATTGAGAAAGCATCGGGTGGGGAACGTGCATCGTTGCGGGATGAAATACGTGTAAAAAAACAGGAATTGGCAGATCTGGAAGCGTTTTACCGGACTGTCACGCCAGATGTGGATAGTTCTGCCGAAGAAAATGTTATTTTACCAGCATCCCAGACGGAAATTCCGATTAACCAAGAGTCAAATACTCCAGAATCATCTATTCCCATGGACGAGGCTGGTAATCCTATTTATCATCAGGCGGAAATTAGTGATACTTTAGATGCTCTTCTTGACGGTTCCCTGACACTTGAAGAAGTGGACCAGTTTGTAAATAATCATATTTCTGATGCAGAAAGGCGTTTAACCGAGTCGGGCAAAAAGGCTCCTGTGATGGAGCTTGATATAGACGGTTATAAAGCCAGAAAAAAAGAGTGGGAAGAAGGGCGGAAGCCTATCGAACAAGAAAAGAGCTATTGGGAAGATATTAAATCAAAATTGCAGGATGCCCGTGTGAAACCGGGTGAAGAAGCTGCCATTAATTTAATGCGTAATACTGCACCACAAAGCGGGGAGGAACTGGCTGCGCAAATGCTGGCCAATGGTTCTATAAAGTTGCTGCAGGATGATTATCGACGTGAAACCGGAGGACGTATATCTGAATCCCGTTCGCTGTTTGGATTGTTTGCCGGGAAAGATAAAGGTGGCGTATCGATAGAGCGTGCCGGCGAAATCCTGATGCAGGCAGATTTGGAGAACGGCACTAATTTCTTTGACCAGAATGATCCGAATGCCGGTCGTAATGCTATTATTGAGGTGCTCTCGACGGCGCGTACCCGTGGCGATCTGATCAATTACATCAAGAGCCGCCGCGAAGCGAAAGCCGAAGAGATGCGGCAGGCAGAATATAACGAATATGCCCGCTGGTGCGAAGAGAACTACCATCTCTCGCCGGAGGACTACGAATCCTACGAAGAGGATCTGCGTAGGCAGGCTCAAACTCTCACAGATGAGACGGTCGAATACGTCAGCGGGGAAATTGCTGATGAAATAAGAGACATCGAAGAAGAACTCTCTGAGATAGATGCTATCTTAGCGGAAAATAAAAATAATCCAGATGAAACAATTGAACGAGATGACGAAAGAAGAACTGGCAGTCTACACGAAAGAGGCGATCAGTTATTGCAAGGAGAACAATCTGTACCGACCGGGCGAACTGGTGAAATTGAAACAGAACATCCGGGAGTTGATAACGGTATCCGTAACGCGGATGGAGCTGCACAAGAGGGCGCAGGAGATGAAGCCGTAGGAAGAAGATATGCGGATGAGGCTCAACAGGGTCCTGTGTCAAAGCCGCAAGGATTAAGTGGAGAAGAGGCGGATTTGCTTTTGTCTCGCATGGAGTCTGCAGCAGAAATATCGAGTGAGAAAGAACTTACTCCTGAGACTTGGGCTGAAACATTCGACGAGAACAATTTTATTGCCACCCCCATAGGATCTGTGAAAATGGGAGGAAACCAGATCACTAAATTCTTTGAGAAAAAGCGTACCAAGGAGTTCGGTATGGTTGGTCCTACATTGTCTAATCCGGATGTGATTATAGAGGAGGCAAGCGAAGCGAAAGACGGAAACGCAGAGAGAGGAAGCAGCTTTTTGTTTATCAAGACATTCAACAGGAATGGAGAGAAGGTTAAGTTCTATGCCTCTATTACTGTCAAGCAGGACGGGATGGAAGTGTCTGTAAGCAGTCACTATATGAACAAGAACAAAGTCAAAAGAGCCTTACAGGAAAGCGGTGTGCTCTATATAAGAGAAGCATTACTCTCCAACAGCTCTGAATGGCGCTTAGCTGAACATCGAGACGATGTGCCGGACCTCCTTCCTACGCAAGAGAGTAATGCTTCTGAAAACAAAGATACTCATTCTTTCCGTAATAACAGTGAGTTAAGTGAAAAAATTGCAGATGCCGAAGCAAATACCGATATAAATCCTACCGAAGCCCAGAAAGAAGCCGGCAATTACAAGAAAGGGCATGTACGTGTAGGTACATTTGATATTAGCATCGAGCAACCGAAAGGTTCTGTTCGTAGTGGCGTGGATGCTAATGGCAAGAAGTGGGAAACGACCATGCAGAACACCTACGGCTACATTCGTGGTACGGAGGGCGTGGACGGCGACCATATAGATGTGTTCCTATCTGATGATATTGATGGGTGGAACGGTCGAAAAGCGTTTGTGGTGGATCAATACAACGAGGACGGCAGCTTTGACGAGCATAAGGTAATGCTTGGCTTCAATGAGGCGGCCGATGCCGAGACGGCTTATTTTGCCAACTATGACAAAAATTGGGCGAAGAAGCACAAGACGGTGGTAACTGCCGTAAACTTGGAGGATTTCGAGAAGTGGATAGGTAGCAGCCACCGCAAGACAAAAGCGTTTGCAGAATATAAGAGTGTAAAGACAGAAGACGTTCCTCAAAAAGCGGAATCTTCTGTCTCCGGCAATGGATACACTATTGAGCCGGCACAATACACTACCAAGCGAGGCAAGGTATTGGACATGCACCTTGTAAAATTTCAGTCGGAATTGCGCAAGGAAGTTCAGAAGCACACAGCCATGTTCGCCAAAGAGATGAAAGGCTGGTGGGATAGAGAAAAACGTGGATTTATGATGCGTAGTGAAGAAGATGCCAGACGATTGGTTGACTACGCCACAGATGCACAATCACAACCCCCATTATCCCTGTCCGATTTGTCTAAGGTCAATGACGGTGATGTGCAGTTTGCAGAGTCTCCACAGGCGAAAATACAGAAGCAAGAGGAAAAACAGGAATATACCCCTGTATGGCAATACTCTGTTTCTGTTGACAAGGAAACAGGATATACCACATTGAAGCGTGATGACGTGAGCGGCTCTATCCCTATTGGGGATGGACGTTTCAATTACACAGCAAACAGTCCTGAAGAAATGTTGGAGATTGTGCGCAATCCTAAGAATTTCGATCAGGAGCTGCGTGATGCTGTTGAAACTATTCTTGAAAACAAGGTCAAGATTAGGGAAATTGCACGTGCAGAAAAAGCAGAAACCGTAAAGCAAGAGCCTAAGTCGGAAAATAATCCGAGCGGCAACCGTCTTGTTACCGATGAACGGTACGCTGAGCTTCGCGAGCGTATGCGCAAGAAACTTCTCGGTCAAATGAATATCGGCATAGATCCAGAGATACTTGCAATCGGTACGGAAATGGCAGTGTATCATTTGGAGAAAGGATCGCGAAAGTTTGCCGAGTATGCAACGGCCATGATTGCTGACTTGGGTGATGCCATACGTCCATATCTCAAAGCGTTCTATAATGGCGCAAGGGACCTGCCCGAAGTTTTAGAAAATGGTTTGAACAAAGAAATGTCTTCTTACGATGAAGTTCAGGCATTTGATGTAACCAATTTTGATAAACCTGGCATTGACATTTTTGCGACTACTGAAACCATTGCGAGAGAAGCTGAAGTAAACAAGGAAGTTGAAATTGCCGAAGAACGTATAAAGAAAACTCGTTCGACGCGCAAAAAGGTTGAGAAAAAAACAGTAATTTCGCGTAAATCAAACAGCTTAGATTTGTTTGACAATCAATTTGATAATAACGAAACTAATAACAAAGATGGATTACGAAGAAATGATGCAGTTCGCCCCGAAGGATTGTCAACCAACGGTAATCGACACGGGCAAGGATTATCAAGAGGCACTGAAACAAGTGGCGAAAACGAACAACAAGCCGGTAGAGGAACTGACAACGAAAGAGAAGGAACAGGCGATGCAGTCGATAGGGCTGTGCGACCTCGACTTTCAGATGCCATAGAAGAAAAAAAGAACATCCGCAACAATCATTCTGAACGTGGCAAAGACCATGCTCCGACATCGGTAGATGCACGTATCGAAGCCAACATCAAGGCTATCGAGCTTGCAAACCTGTTGCTTGAAAGTGGCGAACAGGCTACAGAAAAACAGATGCAAACCCTTCGCAAGTTCAGCGGCTGGGGCGGTTTGGGTAAGGCTTTCAACGAAGGTACATCGTATGCTCCTAACCCCATTGCAAAGAGGCTCCGTGAATTGCTTGGCGAAAAGGCGTATAAAGAGGCTGTAATGAGTGCAAATAGTGCTTATTACACTCCGGCTTACGTTGTGGATACGCTTTGGGACATTGCCGAACAAATGGGCTTCAATGGTGGAAACATTCTTGAAGGTTCTGCCGGTATCGGCAATATCTTGGGACAGATGCCTACAAACATCAGTGAGCGTAGCGATATCCATGCCATAGAGATTGACGGAACTTCAGGCGGTATTCTCTCGCTCCTTTATCCTGATGCCAAAGTGGAAATACAGGGCTTTGAGCAGACACGCATACCTAACGGCAGTGTGGATTTGGCTATTACCAATGTTCCGTTCGTTACCGGACTCCGTGTGAATGACACCACCGGTGACAAAGACCTGTCGAAGAAATTCCACAACATACATGATTTCTGTATAGCAAAGAATGTGCGTAAACTGCGCGAGGGCGGTTTGGGTATCTTCATTACGTCCAACGGTACGCTTGACAACAGCAAGAAACTCCGTGACTGGATTGTGAGCGAGGGAGGTTCAGACTTCGTGGGTGCTTTCCGTATGCACAACAAGACTTTCGGCGGCACCGGAGTAACCTCTGACATCGTTGTTATTCGCAAGCGTGTGAACGGACAGAAGTCTGTCCATGCCATTGATGTAAGCGATGTGAGCGGAGAACGTATGACGGAGTACGACACTGGAGAAACACGCAAGGTCAAGGGCAAGGAAACGCCTGTCATCAAGCAACTTTCGATGGACTACAACCGATATTTCATTGAACATCCCGAAAATATGGCAGGTGAAATGCATTTTGCATTTGAGAAAGGCGACACTTTCCGCCCGACAAGCAAGAGCTTATATCCTAAGCAGGACAAGAAGCAGGAAGATATGTTATCGGAGTTTGTCCGTTCATTCAGTGCAGAGGAATTTGGCGAACGCAACACAGAACTTGTCACTGATGCAATGCCCGGCAAGAAGATTGGCGAAGTGTTTGTCAAAGACGGAAAGCTGTACATCAACTCAACCGCAAGCGCACAACCTCTCGATGTGAATGCCAATAAGGTAAAAGGACATACGAAAGTGGAATGCTTCGAGGCGTACACCGCCATCAAGGAAGCCCTTGCGGAAGTCCTTTCCTATCAGACCGAGAACGAAAGTGATGAGGGACTGAAGCCCTTGCTTGACAAACTCAACAAGGCATACGATGATTTTGTTTCCACATACGGACACTTCAACAAGAACACAGCCATTGCATTCCTCCGTAATGATGTGGACTATGCCAATGTGTTCGCTCTTGAAAAGTTTGAAGAAACGGCAGATGAAAAAGGGAACCGGGTACAGAAATTTGACAAGACCGATATATTTAGCAAGCGTGTTGTTGAAAAAGAGAAAGAGCCTACTCCAACCAATATCAAGGACGGTATTATTGCAAGTATCTTCAAATTCGGTCGTGTTGATGTACCATACATCGCGGAACAACTTGGTACAGGTATCGAGGATGTGAAGAATGAAATAATCGAAAGTGGTTATGGCTTCGAGAACCCTGTAACCCGGCAGATGGAAGCATCGTATCAGTACTTGAGTGGAAATATCCGCGAAAAACTCCGTCAAGCAAAGGAAAACAACGAGAATGGGAAATTTGACCGTAACATCAGGGCATTGCAGGAGGTTATGCCTATGGAAATTCCTGCGCATTTGATTGACTTTACCCTCGGAAGCTCTTGGATTGATCCGAAACTATATGAGGATTTCGTAAAAGAACGCACGGAGGTTGACGTACGGTTTACAGCTGTTGGTGGTACTTGGTTTATGAAAGAGCCATACTTTACTAACTATGAAAAGAACCGCGCAATGGGTGTAACCAGTGAAATGCTCGGTCGAACCATTATGGGACACACCCTCATAGAAGCCGCCATTCAGAATAAGAGCATCACGGTTTCCACTACCAAGAAGCATTATAACGGCACAACCGAGACCATCACCGACAAGGAAGCGACACAGGCATGCGCTGCCAAGATTGACGAAATTCGTCAGGACTTCAAAGATTGGGCAAGGCAGAAGATGCAAAGTGATCCGAAAATGTCTGCATTAATTGAACGTATCTATAATGACACGTTCAACAACTTTGTGCCGATGAGCGTACCCGATGAGTTTGTGCCAGAATATTTCGGTGGTGCTTCTCATGAGTTCAAGATGCGCCCGCATCAAGGCAGAGCCATTGTTAGAGGCACACAACAGCCTTTGTTGCTTGCCCATGAGGTTGGAACTGGAAAAACCTTTACTCTAATCTCCACCGCTATGGAAATGCGCCGTTTAGGGACTGCACGCAAACCGATGATTGTAGTACAGAACGCTACCGTTGGACAATTTGTTGCGAGTGCAAAAGAACTGTACCCCAATGCCAAGATACTGACACTTGAAGAAGCAGACCGTAATGCAGAAGGCAGAAAGAACTTCTATGCCAAGATACGCTACAACGATTGGGACATGATTGTCGTTCCCCAATCGACCTTTGAATTTATCCCTGATAGCGAGGAAAGGGAAATGGCTTTCGTGCAGGACAAGATTGAGGAGAAGATGCTTATTCTTGAAAAGATGAAAGAGGAAGATCCAGACGGAAAGAGCATGATTACTCGACAGGCTGAACGGGAAATTGAATTGTTAGAGGAACAGCTTGCCGAACTTACAAATAATGCTTCAAAAAAACGTACTGCCAACGATGAAAAGAAACGTGCAATAGCCTTGCAGAATGCAGAGGTTAAAGCTATGGAAATGCTTGATCGTCGGACTGACGATGTGGAAAACTTTGACGACATGAACATTGATGCTCTGCTTGTAGATGAAGCGCACGAGTATAAGCATCTCGGATTTGCCACTGCCATGCAACGCGGAGTTAAAGGCGTGGACCCGTCATACAGTAAGAAGTCGCAAGGCGTATTTCTGAAAACACAAGCCATTTTGGAAAAGAACAACGGACGGAACGTAATATTCGCCACTGGTACACCCATTAGCAACACCGCTGCAGAAATTTGGACATTTATGCGCTATCTCATGCCGGCTGACACGATGAAAGAGTACGGTATCTATTACTTTGATGACTTTGTGCGCAACTTCGGTAACATTCAGCAAATGTTGGAGTTTACCACAAGCGGAAAATTTAAAGAGAACAACCGTTTCGCCGGATATGTCAATCTTCCTGAACTGGTGCGTATATGGTCGGGAGTGTCCGATACCGTCCTGACTAAAGAAGCCGGTGGAGTAAAGGACAAGATTCCCGAAATGGAAGGAGGAAAGGCACAAGATCTTTATCTGCCACAGACACGTGCATTGCGTAGCATTATGAAGTTCGTAAAGAACGAACTTGAACAGTATGAGCAGATGAGTGGCAAGGAAAAGAAAGAGAATAGCCATATTCCTCTTACGATGTACGGTATTGCCAAAGCCGCAGCTGTGGATGCCCGACTGGTTCTGTCCGATACGGAGGACGATCCGAACAGCAAGACCAACGAAGCCGTACGCCAGACTTTGCGCTCACTGAAAGAAACAGCCGACTACAAAGGTACGGTTGCCATCTTTGCCGACAATTACCAAAACAAGCAGAGCGGTTTCAACCTGTACGATGACATTAGAGACAAATTGATTGCAGAGGGTGTTCCTGCTGATGAGATTGTAGTAATGAGGTCGGGAATGACCGTCAAAAAGAAACTTGAAATCTTTGAAAAGGTAAACCGTGGCGAGGTTCGCGTGATTCTCGGTTCGACCTTTACGCTCGGTACGGGCGTGAACATTCAGGAGCGCTTGCATACACTGATACATTTGGATGCGCCCAACCGTCCTATGGACTATACCCAACGCAATGGGCGTATCTTGCGACAAGGTAACTTGCACAAAGATATGGGTAAGCCTGTACGCATCTTGCGTTTTGGAGTTGAGGACAGTTTGGATGTTACCGCATACCAACGTTTGAAAACGAAAGGAGCCATTGCCGACAGCATCATGAACGGTAAACAGGTAATGACAAACAGTATGTCCAATCGTGTGCTTGAAGAGGAAGAGGATGTGTTCGGTGATACTATAGCCCAACTCTCTGGAAGTGAATATGCAATGTTGAAAAATAATGCGGAAAAGAATGTACGCAAATATGAAAGTAGAAAAAAGCAATGGGAAGCCGATCAAACCTATATCCATAATGCTAAACCAAGATTAAAAGGCTTGATTAAAGACGCAGATGCACGTATTGAGAAACACAGCAAATTGTTAGCTGATATTCGATCTTCATTTCCCGATGGTAAGTTCAAAGAGATTGTTATTGGAAAAAATCATTTTACGGCCGTTGAAGGCATGGATGATTTTTTCAAAGAATATAATAAAAGTATACTTGCGGATGCCAAGAAGATAAAAGATGGTGATATTGCCGGTGATCAGACACGAGAATTAACCGTGCAGATTAGCAATTTCACTTTTAAAGTAAAAACCTTTTTGCAAAAGGAAATGAATCGGGACGGTGGTGCTTTGTTTGTAGAAGTACATCGTAAAATGTACTATTCCTGTCCCGAACTTGATTTAGAGGCAGTGCCTGTGAAGCAATCGTTACTACGAAATGCTATTGAAGACATTGTAAAGAATGTGATTACGGGTAAAGATGATGCCAACAGGTTGGAAGTTGCTAAGAATAGTAAAAAGCATAACGAGGCTGAATTGGAACAGCTTTTGTCGAGAGAAGGTAAGCCTTTCGAATATAAGGATGAACTGGTGCAGGCGAAAAAACAGTTTGAAGAGTATGCCGAACTGATGAAAAAAGAGCTGCAGGAAAAGGAGGCCAAGTATGCAGAAATGGATAAAACTGTTGAAACTGCTACCGATATCGTTAATATCGGAGAAGAGGATGAAGCGCAGTCTCATATCAATCGTAAAGACGATAAGAATGTCCGCTTCCGCAGTGCTTCCGATTCTTTAATGGAAACCTCGTCTAAGTTTTCACAGGTGGCAGCCATTGATGAATTGGCAAGTAGCCTACATATTCCGATACACATCATCCGGGATATAAACGATATCACGGACGAGGACAAAGATACTCAACGGAAGAAACGAGGGTCCAAAGGTTGGTATGATATGGAAACTGGCGAAGTATATTTGGTTTTGCCCAATGCTGAAAACATCGCCGACGCACAAGCGACCGTTTTACACGAGGTCGTTGCGCATAAAGGGCTTCGCGGACTATTAGGAGAAAAGTTTGACGACATGATGGATTCTGTCTATCGCAACCTACCGGAAGATGTGCGCCGTAAGGTTACCCGTGCCGGACTTTCCCGCTATGGGGGAGACTTCAGGATCGCGACGGAAGAGTATTTGGCTTCTGTTGCAGAAAATGGTGTATCCGAGCCGTCCATTTGGCAAAAGATAAAATCGGCCATCCGCGGATTTTTCCGGTCGTTGGGAATCGATTTGCGTATGCGGGATGAAGATATTGCTTATATGTTATGGAAGAGTAAGAACCGTCTTGAAAAAGGTGATTCACTTGTTACGATCATTCATAAAGTGGCCAAAGATGGAAATATGCGTGATACATTGTTGTTCCGTGATCCCTTGGTGCATGGCGGGACAATACTTAATACTCCATCGGAAGACAGAAGAACAATGATACGGACCATTGGTGCAGTATCGGAAGGTGCGAGAAGTTTTTCCGCTATGACACGTGAATTCTACAAGCGTTTCCGTGAAGGCTACCAAGACCAGAAGATTCACATCCGTGACTTTCAAAAGGCTGTAGAGAAAGAGACGGGACACAAAGTAAAAGATTATGAGGATGCCTATATCTACGAGAATACGACGCAGGGACGGGCAGAATATGATGTGAACCATTTCAAAGCGAATGAATTTGCCGCCTTAGTGAACGAGGTTGCCCGCTTATCCAGAGATGGCAAGAATATAGACAAGGATAAACGACGCAAGGTTGATCTTTACATGAAGGCAAAGCACGGTTTGGAACGTAACGAAGTAATGCGTCGTGAGGCACTTGCATCAGTAGAACAGCCATCTCCCGAACTTATTGAATCGATCGGTAATAAGGACTTTGCCGGGCTGACCGCCATAACAAAAGCCTTATCTGCGGAGACAAAGGGTATGGATGAAGATATTGTTCGCCGGTTTGTCGAAGAGTTTGAAAAGGAGAATGATACGAAGAAACTTTGGGAGGCAGTAGGGAAAGCAACCCGCGCCACGTTGGAGAAGATGTATCAATGCAATCTGATCAGCCGTGAATCCCGTGATCGTATTTCTGGTAAATATGAATATTACGTTCCTTTGAAAGAGTGGGAGGAAACGACTGCAGGCGATATCTGGGACTATATAGATAGTAACCGTGATATAGTTTCCAATCCGATCAAAAAGGCAAAAGGGCGTACTTCTATGGCAGGTGACATCTTGGCGAATATTGCAAGCGACTACGAAAGCGCGACAATGATGGGTTATAAAAATCTTGTGAAACTTCGCTTTGCTAATTTGGTCCGAAATAGTAAGACCGGCATGGCAAGCGTTTCCAGACAATGGTATGTAAAGAGCGGTGTTGATACCGAAGGTCGTACTCTTTGGGAGCCAGTGTCCGCAACCGGATTGACAGAGGATGCCGAAACGAATGCAAGTATCATTAATGATTTCGAGGAAAAGATGAAGGAACTGCAGGAGAAAGGTGAGGCTAAGACGCAACAGGAAGTATTGAACCTTGGTGTGCCGATCAAAGATTGGCAAGAGCAGCAGCATGTCGTCAGAGTAAAAGAAGGTGGACGTGACCTATTGGTTTACATCAATGGGAATCCAGTCGTTTCTCAAGCAGTCAATGGCATTAATAGAGCGAGTCTTGATAATGTGGTTCTGAAAGGATTGAACAATGTGCGTAAATTCATGATGCAGAATTACACTTCGCGCAATATTAATTTCATCCTCCGCAACTTTGCACGTGATTTTTTCTATGCCAACACGATGAATTTTGTAAAATATGGAGCAGCTTACGAAGGAAGGTTCCTTAAAAACTATCCTCTGGCCCTTTGGCGTATCGCCAAAGTAGAAATAGGGGGAAGGACTGATTTGGAATACGAAGCGTTTCTTCGTGGTGGCGGCAAGACCGGATACGTGGCGACATTCGGTTATGATAAGTACAAGAAAGAGGTGGAACGTCTGTTGAATAGAAACGCGGGTGGCCGTGTCCGTGTCAAAGATGTGTTCAATGTGCTTGGGGGATACTTCGAAATGGTGAACGGTGTGGTAGAAAACGGTGGACGCTTTACGACTTATCTTACAGCAAAAGAATCTGGAATGACAGAACTACAAAGTATCAACGCAGCAAAAGAAGTGTCGGTAAACTTCAATCGACGAGGTAGCGGTGCGATGGGTGCGGTTTATATGCAGAACTTCTTTCATTTCTTTAATGCGGCTATACAAGGAACGCATAATTTTGCTCATGCGGCAAAGCATAATCCCGTACGAGCAGGTGCGGCTATTGCTATGTGGGCGACGCTTGGATTTGCCGTTAGTACTTTGTCTAAAATGCTTTTCGGAGATGATGACGAGTATAACGATATCCCAGATTATGTACGGCAGAATAATTTGATCCTGCCTATAATGGGTGCACCGGGGAAATATGTACTCTTACCTCTTCCTGTTGAGCTTCGAATGCTGTTCGGGCTTGGTGATATGTCGGCACAGTATACAAGAGGCGAATATAAGGGGCGTGACTTTACATCGGATGTCATGGGTAAATTAATGGATGTGCTTCCACTTAGTATTGAGTCGAATGCGACAGACAATCTTGTCGAAGCTGCCACTCGTACATTTACCCCGGACATGATATCTCCAATTACGGAGGCGTATCTCTTCAATGAAAACTACTTCGGGAAACGGATCACGGGGCGCAACGAGTTTAATAAGTATGTTCCAGAATATCATAAGGTAACGACTGGAACCAGCAAAGCGATAATCAAAGCCTCCGAACGGCTGAATAGTCTGTCGGGAGGTGATTATGCCTCTAAAGGAAAATTGGATTATGCTCTTTTGAATCCTTCTGCCGTAGAGTACCTTTTCGAACAGTACTTAGGTGGCGTAGGTAAAGCCATTGCTCAATGTTACAAAACGGTGGAAGGCGCAGTAACCGGAGATGTGCAGCTTAGGAATATCCCAGTTGTGAGCGGGCTGACCTATGACACAGAAAATATGGTTCCGCGTAATTATACAAACGAACGCTATAACCATTACGTGAAAGACTTTGAAGAGATGCAGAGTAGGGATAGGATGTACCGTAAAGGGCTCGAAGGAGGTAAGGACCTGTCGGGTAATTACAAATCCTTTGCCAATAGTCGTGCATACCGACGTTATCAAACGACCAGCTTTTATAAAAAAGCGATTGAAAGTATGTATGATATGGCCCGCTTGATGGATGGAGAAGAAAAGAAAGCTCTTTACGAACAGGCGAGAAAGACAAAAGAAATGATGATTAACGAATTAGACAAAATAGGAGATGAATAGAAAGTTTTATAACCGTAGATTGAAACCGGGAGTGGAGCGGGGTGGTCGCACCCGGTCAGCTATTAGTTTGACAAAGGCTACAGATGTGCTGAAAGAGGCTGAAAATGCTTGGTGGGGACTTAGTGAGGTTCGCAAGAAGGCTGCACGTTCCCAGATGTATGGATTTGAAGATCAATGGGGCGATCTTGTTATTGATCCAGCAAGTGGGAAGAAAGTGACAGAAAGTGCATATATTCGATCGCAGGGTAAAGTGCCTTTGAAAAACAATGTCATTCGCCCGATTTTGAAAAATATCGACGGACAATTCCGAAATAACCAAACGAAGCCCGTTTGTGTTGTTAGGGACAAAAGGGAAAGTAAGATTGGAGAAATGATGAGCATTGCAATTGAGTATTGCCATCAGATCAACGAAACGACGGAAATGGATGCTGCAAGTTTGACGAATCTTATGCTTTCAGGGTTATGTGCCCAACGGGTAGAGTACGGCATGAATCCGGCTAAACAAAATTTGGATGTGTGGGTTTATCCAACCAATACTTATCGGTTATTCTTCAACACGGATATAGAAGATCCTCGGACATGGGATCTTCGTATTATCGGGGAAATGTATGATATGACTCTTTCGGATATTGTGGCCGCATTTGCCCGTGATAAAACAACCTGTGATGATATTTATCGGATTTACGGTGATCATAACGGGGCTACCTGGGCTGATTCGTTTGGATTACAAGGGGACCAGAACAAAAATATGGATTTTTATATGCCGTCCCGTCCAGATCTTTGCCGGGTGATCCTTGTTTGGAAAAAGGAAAGTAGGGAAGCACTTTTTTGCCGTGACCTATTGAGTGGGGAATGGTGGTATTCCAATCTTTCCGACAGAAAATCGATAGATGTTTTAAATAAGCAGCGTATGGAAGAAGCGTTAGCTAACGGCATGGACCCGGAAGATGTGCTTCTTGTGGAATATACCTATTCAATTGAGCAATATTGGTACTATCGTTACATGACTCCGTTCGGAGATGTGCTACAGGAAGGGCGTTCACCTTACTGGCATAAAGAGCATAATTACATATTGAACATTTATCCGTTTGTCAATGGTAAAGTCTTTAATTTTGTTGATGACTTTATTGATCAGCAAAAGTACATAAACCGGACGCTTACGATGATTGATTTTATTCGTTCGTCTACTGCGAAAGGACTTCTCATTGTGGATGAAGATGCTTTTCAGGGAATGAGCCGGGAGCAGATTGTAGATGAATATGTACGTTATAATGGTGTGCTTTTTGTTCGTCTTAAACAGGGCCAGAATATACAGAATATCGTTCATCAATATAACGGTTCTGCGGCTGTTGCCGGAGATTACGAACTATTGAACTTACAATTGAAACTTATCAATGATATTTCTGGTGTAAATTCTGCAATGCAAGGCCAAACGCCATCTTCTAATACGCCATCTTCGCTTTATGCCCAGCAGGTTCAGAATTCAAGTATGAATGTTAAAGGCTTGCTTGATTCTTTTCGTAATTTTCAAAAGAAGCGAGACAATAAAGTAATGAAGACGATTCAGCAATTTTATACTTCTGCTCGATATATAGACCTTGCCGGATCGGACTATTCGAAAGAAAGTAAATGGTATGATCCGGAAAAGGTGCAAGATTCAGAAATAGATGTCTATATTACGGAAGGTTCTAATACTCCGGTTTATCAAATGGTGATGAATGATTTCTTGATGGATCTTTACAAAAATGAGGCAATAAATGTCAAGCAATTGCTTGAAAATTCGTCGCTTCCGTTTGCTGAACGTATCTTGGAAAGTATTAAGCGGGATGAAGCGGAGATGTTGCAGGCCCAAGAGGAAGGTCGTATGGCGCAACTTCAGGGAATTCCTTCTGAGGTCATAGGTCAAATCCGGGCATAATTTAAAATAACGAGGCAAGATCGGAAATGATCTTACCTCGTTTCATATTGTGGCTTCCGATATGACCTTACGGGTTGGTGTGGCTATTGGGGTATTTACGGCAAATGGAAGATCTATCCGATAGCAGATCCATACGCCGATAGCACGAGTCATGAGTCTGTCATCATGCATTCCTTCGACAGCTCCCATTGTTTTACCATCTTCTTTGATTTCAAATGTGTCGTGTTCGTCTACGGCTTCCTCGCATCTTTCGATGTATAAAGAATCCCGTATTGCTTTTGCTTGATGGGAGATAACCATAGGCTTGGTTGATGTGTTGGTGTGAAATCCCCATTTTGCTGGGGCGCCTTGTCTGATTTGGTCGGCCGGGGTGCGACAGTAGAGATTGGAGTAATATCCTGCTATCTCGTCTAAGATGTATTCGAAATTGTTGCCTTCCGTGCCTTCTGTTTCAAGCGTGTTACTTTCTATTACAACCATAGCATCTTCCTCGTCAGCATAAAATGTTGCCATCTGTACAGCCTTCCAAGCACCTTTATCATGGTCGATATGGCCGTGCCATTCGGCGACCACTTCCGGGATGCCTCCGTCCATCATCCAATAGCGATCAAAGACGGTGATATCCGTGTAGTCGGCTTCATCTGAAACTCCCCCTACATCCATAACGACAATATAACGATTTCGATATCGTTTTGATTTATCCGGCATTTTCCAAATGGACAAGCAGCCCATTTCTTCTTTTGACAACCGAAGATTCTGAAGGCTTTCTACACCCGTTTCTTCCGAACCTGAAATTTCACCATGAAAAATAGGATCGATGCAAGTTTCGCGTAGTTTGAGCGTGTCTGAAAGCCGGAAACGTCGTCGGCCGGTAGATTGAAAGGCTTCTGTTGGAGTGCTTGGATATTCAGAATTCATACGCCAAATATCTTTCATGTCTTTCTTTTTTTCTCTATACCAAGCAATAGCTTCCAGTGTAGCTCCCAGTTTCCAAAGGTCCCATTCGTATTCGTCCATAGAATGGATAAACTCTTCGTGGTTATCAATAGGAATTGAATAAATATCAATATCAAACCATGCTACAAAAATGGGGAGCAGGTTATTTTTACCTTTGACAGCCTGTTGCCATGTACGATGAAAAAAATTACCAACGCCTTTTGCCGTACTTTCCAACCCTAAAATCGTATATGCTGTATCATAAATGGAACCGGATATAGACTGGATAAGGTCCTCCGGCTTTTTGCCTGGTGTAGCTCTCCAAAGTCCAATTTCGGTTAGGTGAGCTCCTGATATGTCACCGCTTCGAAGTGTATCGGGTTTTTGGAAAGATCCGATCGAGACAACACAATTTGTGTTTTGAATGACTTTGTTTTTGCTTGAACCTTCAAAGGGTGTGAATTTAACCGTTTCTCCAAGCAGATAAGAAGGGTATTTGTTTAAAGCCTTTGTGATCATTGCCCGAACGTTTCTTGACTGTGTTTCCACATCTCCACAAATGACGGTATTCCAGTTTCGACGGTGTACGAGCATTATCCAAAGCATATAAATTTGGACGAGTGTTGATCCTCCCCACTGTCGTGCTTTTAAGAGGATAAACTTGATAGGCTTTCCGGCCTTTCGTAGTTTTTCAAGTTTATTCAGTACTCTTCTTTGCGCACGGTTTAGTTTAAATGGGATATCTTTTGGGCTCACTTTATCTTTTATAAAGATGAATGAATAGGCCCAGTATTCAAAATCGTATATTATCCGATATTTTATAAATTCAATCCAAAGCTGGTTTAGGGCTTCTTCGGAATACTCCACTTCTTTAATAAATCGGATAATATATCCTTTGAATCCGTATTTGGCGAGTCTACGGATAAACAGGTTTTCTTTTATCAATTCAACCGGTAAATACATATCGCCAATAGGGGAGTCTTTTATTGAAATCTTTTTTCGTTCCCCTACGGCGCCAAGACCGGTGACTGGATTGTATGGTGCGTTTATTATTTCGTGTCTTTTTCTG
>ERZ791603.932-NODE-932-length-24177-cov-11.708233_pt1 | contig 24177 bp, 24 predicted proteins | sample MGYA00509966_ERZ791603 | MGnify/ENA primary metagenome ERZ791603 (study PRJEB30046, sample SAMN00791931) | human gut metagenome | study: EMG produced TPA metagenomics assembly of the A metagenome-wide association study of gut microbiota in type 2...
GGCCAAGATTTATGGTATGGGAAAATGTTCCCGGCGCCTTTAGTTCAGGAACGCCCAAAGGCGAGGACTTCCGGATCGTTCTGGAAGAGATCGTCCGCGTTAAATGCGATTCCGTTTCAGTCCCTCGACCTGACTCCGGGCGCTGGGAATCTGCTGGGCGAATTCTATTGGGAGCTGATTTCTCCCTGGCGTGGCGGTGCCTCGACGCTCAATACTGGGGTGTCGCCCAGAGACGCAAAAGAATCTTCCTTATCGCAGATTTTGCAGGCAGATCCGCCCCTAAAATACTATTTGTCCCCGAAAGCCTGCCTGGGCATCCTGCGCCGCGCCGTTGAGCGCGGCAAAGAGCTACCGAAGAAGCTGGAGCGCGCACTGAGGATTCAGGCGGGGCTCATGCGCCCGGACGGACAGCCCACAGGATTAGAAGCGTACCACATCAACCAGCGAGACGAGGGCATCGACCTGCACGGCGTGTCAGGTGCGTTGATGGCAACCACCAATATGCAGATGCAGACCTTCGTGACACAGCCGGATGAAGCTGTTGAGGGCTTTGACGGCTACAACGGTGATCTGACTGGCGATGTAGCGGCCACGCTCGGCGTCAACTGCGGGATGTCTACTGGAAGAAATGGAGTTATGGCCTTTGCCGCCAATCAGCGGGACGAGGTGCGGGATCTGCGCGATGTGGCGGGCGCGTTGCAAGCAAGTCCGGGAATGAAACAGCAGACCTTCGTGGCTGGTTTTTCTGCCGGGGCAGGTTCCAGCGCGGGCGGCATTGGATACAACGAATCGGTTGCTCCCACACTCAAGGGCAGCCCCGGAGGGAACTGTATGCCGTCTGTTTTATGCCTCAACGACCAGGGCGGCAGCGTGATGAATTGCTCTGAAAATATATCCGGCACCCTGCGGGCGCAGGAGCATGGACATCAGCCTCTTGTTTACGAAAATCACGGCATTGACAGCCGCTACACTGGCCCGCACAAGGTAGCCCCTACCATGTCCGCACGATACGGCACGGGCGGCAACAACGTGCCGCTGGTCGAGCAGGAGGCAGATGCCATCTGCATTGCAGGCAATACGGTCGACCGGCAGCCGCAGAACGGCGGCAACGGTCTTGGCTGTCAGGATGACTTGGCGTATACTTTGACTGCCACAGACCGCCACGCGGTCTACAGCCGCCAGCGTGTGGATGACTTTCGGCATAATGATGTGGCAAGTACCCAGAGTGCCCGTCAGTACAAGGACGCAACCGACCTGATTTGCCAACAGGCAGAAGCCTGTGCCCATCTCATTCGTCGCCTCACGCCGCTGGAGTGTGAAAGACTGCAGGGTTTCCCGGACGGCTGGACGGATATACCCGGTGCTTCGGACAGCGCCCGTTATAAAGCCCTCGGCAACAGTGTGGCGATACCCTGCGTGGAGTTTATCATGTCGCGCATCGCTGCCGCGCTTTTATGAAGCGCAGCGTTGACAACAGGGGTTAAGTCGGGGTATAATACCCTTGGAAGACGAGGTGACAGACATGGATAACAGGGAACAGTTGAGGCGCATCACGGAACTGACCGAGCAGATCGCCGGACTGCCGAAGGGGTATCTTTCCCAAAAAACCATCGGCGGAAAGGTCTATTACTATCACCAGTGGTCGGAAAACGGCGTCAAGCAGAGCCGCTATCTGCACGACAGTGAGATCGCTCCGCTGGCAGATAAAATCGAAAAGCGCAAGGAACTGCAGGCGCAGCTGCGCATGCTGAAATCACAGAAAAGCAGAAGAAATGAGGCGACAGGTATGAAATGCACCTTTATGCATAAACGAACCCCCGTGGCAGAGCTGGAGCTGGACGATGTGACCGGCTATATACAGAGAATAGGCAGTGTCTACGCACCGGAGCATCTGCCGATCGGCATCCCTGTGCGAAACGAGGTCGCCGACCGCGCGGCGTTTAACGACTGGTGGCGGGAACGCTCTATTCCGGCAAGCCGCAGCGGTGTGCGGGAAGCACTGGAATCGTTGGGGGTGGCAGACACCAAAATGCTGCTCGTCCGCTGCTACGGGCTGAGCCTCTCGGATCAGTACTGGATCTGTCCGGCAGGCACGGAGCTTCGGTGGGAGGACATCAACTTTTTCCAAAATGATTTCTCGGAGGACATCGGAGATGTGCTGTTCGGAGAACGAAAGAAGAAGGACGCGCTCAATTTCAGCTCCCCCGACAGCACATCGGACGGCAATCTGAAAAAGCGGTGGAAGATCATCGATGGGAAGCGGTGCCTGATCAAAGGCGGCAGCAACCCGTTCCGGCAGCAGCCGTTCAACGAGGTGATCGCCTCCGGCATCATGGAGCGGCTCGGCATTCCTCATGTATCGTATACAGTCATCTGGAGCAAGGATGCACCCTACTCGGTCTGTGAGGATTTTGTTACGGAGAGTACGGAGTTGATCCCGGCGTGGAGGCTGCTGCAGGCGAAAAAGCAGAAGAACAGCACCTCCCGATACCGGCATCTACTCGAGTGCTGCGAGCTGCTCGGCATCGGGGACATTACGCCGTTTTTAGACCGGATGCTGGTGCTGGATTATATCATCGCAAACGAGGATCGCCACTTCAATAACTTTGGGGCACTGCGAAACGCGGAAACGCTGGAATGGCTCGGTATGGCTCCGATCTATGACAGCGGCTCCTCCCTTGGCTATGATAAGATGCCCGGTCAGATGCGCTCGGAAAAGGATGTGATCTGCAAGCCCTTCAAAAACCACCACGCCGAGCAGCTGAAGCTGGTGACCGATTTTGATTGGATCGACTTTGATCGCCTCTCCGATGTAGACGAGCTGATCTCCAGCGTGCTGTCTTGCGAGGAAGCTGCCGACTATATCGATGAGGGACGTATCCATGCGATTACGGAAAGCGTGCAGCGCCGGATCGGTCATCTGCAGGAGCTTGCGATGACGCAGACGCCACGGCAGCTCGATACCACCGAGGACGATGTCCGAGAGGAAGTTGCCGCGGATTATGCGCCCAAAATGGAGCTGTAATGCAAATACAGCGTAAGAGCAATGGATCAGCCGCTTTGCGAATCGCAGGGCGGCTGATCTTTTCATCCGCTTTCCTGTTGGCTGTGGGCGGCATAGCTGCTTTGGTGGTATCGCTTCTGTTTTGCCATGCTTCTTCGTTAGACTTGGTGAATAGCTTTCCGCGCCTTCTTCCGGTATGCTTTGCTTGCAAAATCGAGGAAAGGAGCAGAACCGATGGAGGGAAAAAAGAACCTCTGTGCCATGATATCCACCGATCTCCACGCAAAAATCATGGCAGAAAAAGAACAGCTGGAGCTGAACACACTGGCGGAATATGTGGAGCGCATCTTCACCGAACACTTTGAAGGAGGACAGATCAGCATGAAAGCAGAGCGCACCCTGGCGGTACAGATCCCGGCGGAGCTCTTCGAGCGACTGAAGGAATATCTGGCAGCCCGCAACCTCAAGCAAAAGCAGTTCCTCATCCAGCTCATCGAGAATGCGCTGGATGACACGGAAGCGGAGTGACCAAGCATCATAGGAGGCCGCGGGAACACCTGCGGCCTCCCTCATTCTCATTGGAGGTAATCAGCCATGTACATTTACCCGGACAACCTGTCCGCAAAGGCCACGCTGTGGCTGTGGGAGCTGCGGGACATCGGCATCATCGGCGTGGGACTTCTTCTCTCTGTCCTGGCGCTGACCCAGACCGGCATCGCCCTGCCGCTGGTGCTGACGGCAGTCTTCGCCTTCCTGACGATCCGGCATGAGGGCACCAGCATTCTGGACTTCATCCGCTATGCCGCGGCGTTTCTGCTGACCCGACAGCAATACTATGAATGGAGGCTCGATACATGAGCAGAAAGCAGAAAAAGAAGGATGCCCGTGAACAGTCCACCCGGCAGCTCATGGGCATTGATGACATTACCGACTACAGCATCGCCACCCGCATGGGAGAACTGGTATTCTTCATTATCAAACCCACGAACATTTCTGTGCTGCCGGACGCCGGCGTGGGCGCAAGGATCTATGCCCTGCTCAATGTGGTCAAGGGCATGGCGGAGATCGAGATGCTGGCGTTAAATTCCAAGGAGTCCTTTGAGAACAACAAGGCATTCTACCGCCAGCGGGCAAACGAGGAGGAGCTGCCCGTCATCCGAAAGCTGCTGGAGCAGGACAGCAAGCACCTGGATCGCATTCAAGTGCTCATGGCATCCAGCCGGGAGTTCTATATCCTCGTCCGGCTGCAGGGCAAAAAGGAGTCCGATGTGTTCAGCTACCTCTCCCGCATCGAAAAGAGCATCAAGGATAACGGCTTCACCGTCCGCCGTGCCACCGAGGAGGATCTCAAAAGGATGCTGGGAGTCTACTTTGAGCAGAACGTGACCACCGAGCGGTACGAGGATCACGACGGCGAACGCTGGGTCCTTTTCGGAGAATAAGGAGGGATATCACTTGGCAGCAAACAAGAAAAAAGCTACAGCAAGGCACACGGAGGACACACCTGTCAAATCCTTCTTGGATATGATCGCACCCTCCGTGGTGCAGTTTAATCCCGACCACTTCATCTGCGGCAACACCTTCCGCTGCGTGTGGGCCCTGCGGGAATATCCCACCCAGACCGACGAGCAGGCTCTGCTGCGGCACTTAGGCGAGAAGGACGGGATCACCCTGCGTATCTATACCCGGCAGCTCACCCCGGTCGAGGAGGATCGTATCCTCCACAACGCCGCGAATAAAAACCGCATGAACAAATCGAACCCCAATGACTTGCGGCAGACCATCATTGCAGAAACGAATCTGCAGGACATGATCTCCATGGAGGGCAGCCGCCACCGCAACAAGGAGCCGCTGTTCCACTGCGCGGTCTACATCGAGCTGACTGCCCCGGACTATGACGCGCTCAAGCTGCTGCAGACCGACGTGCTGACCGAACTGGTGCGGAGCAAGCTCAATGTGGACAGGCTTCTGCTCCGCCAGCAGCAGGGCTTCTGCTGTGTCAGTCCCGTGGGCTACAATGCCTTCGGAGCGCAGTTTGAAAGAGTCCTGCCTGCCAACTCCGTGGCAAATCTCTATCCCTTCAACTACAGCGGTAAAACGGACGCAAGGGGCTTCTATGTCGGACGGGACAAGTACGGCAGCAATATCCTCGTGGACTTCGACCAGCGTGACGAGGACAAGACCTCCGCCAATATCCTCATTCTCGGTAACTCCGGCCAGGGCAAAAGCTATCTGATGAAGCTCCTCATCCTCAATCTGCTGGAGTCTGGCAAATCCATTATCACGCTGGATGCCGAGCATGAGCAGCAGGAAATGTGCGAGGCCGTGGGCGGCTGCTTTGCCGACCTTATGGCCGGTAAGTACATCATCAATGTGCTGGAGCCGAAGTGTTGGGATGACGGCGGTGACCCCGAAGATAAGGCCGCACCGGAAGCCTTCCGAAAAAGCACCCTGCTGGCGCAGCACATTTCCTTCCTCAAGGACTTCTTCCGCGCCTACAAGGATTTTTCAGATGCCCATATCGATACCATCGAGATCATGCTCTCGAAGTTGTATCAGAAATGGGGCATCACAGACCGTACCAACTTCCGCCGGATGCGGCCGGAGGGCTATCCAACCCTCTCCGACCTCTATGACCTGATCGAGTCGGAGTACAAAAGCTATGACATGGCCGCTCACCAGCTCTACACCGAGCAGATCCTGCGTGAGGTGCTGCTGGGGCTGCACTCCATGTGCAAGGGCGCGGACGCGCAGTTTTTCAATGGACACACCAACATCACCTCCAGCCGATTCTTGGTGTTCGGTGTCAAAGGACTGTTGGGCGCGGCAAAAAATGTTCGCAACGCCATGCTGTTCAATATTCTGTCGTTCCTGTCGGACAAGCTGTTGACTGAAGGAAACACGGTAGCGGCACTGGATGAGCTGTACATTTGGCTCTCCAACCCCACAGCCATTGAGTACATCCGAAACTGCCTCAAGCGTGTCCGCAAAAAGGAATCCGCCATGCTGCTGGCAAGTCAGAATCTGGAGGACTTCGACCAGGAGGGTATCCGTGAGATGACAAAGCCGCTGTTCAGCATCCCGCCCCACCAGTTCCTGTTCAACGCAGGATCCATCGACAAGCGCAGCTATATGGAGATGCTCCAGCTGGATGAGGCGGAATACAATCTCATCAAGTTTCCCCAGCGCGGCGTCTGTCTGTACAAGTGCGGCAACGAGCGATATCTGCTGGCGGTACACGCCCCTGCATACAAGGAAAAGCTGTTTGGCACAGCGGGTGGTCGCTGATGGCGGTAACTGCAGGTATGATCGCCAAAGCCGCGGCGACAGCCCTTTCCAATGAGAAGCTCCGCAAAGGGATCGGCTGGGGGCTGGTCGCTGTTCTCTCGCCCGTCATCCTCCTGATCGCCGCGCTGTGCTCCATCGGCACAGGCGGTGCGGATCACAACAACCAGGCGGTAGCCGCAGCCTTCTATGGAACGAGCTATTCGGCCGAGGTGCCTATGGCATTCCGCTCTCACATTGAGGATATGCGCACCGCTTTTTCTCTTCTGGATTCGGCAGTCGCCTCCGTCAATGGGCGGACGGAAGGCGGAAACAGCCTTGACCCGATCCGAGTCAAGGCTGTTTTTTATGCCCTCTGCTTTGGCGAGGATGCTCCCGGCAGACGGGCGGCAAACCGCTTTGTGGAGTGCTTCTACACTTTGGAAACCCGTACCCGCATGGTAGAAGTGGAGAGCGAGGATGGAACGGTCACCAGTACAGAAGGAGAATACACCGTCGCTGTTCCGGTTTCGCTACATCAGGCGTATGCAAATCTCGAAGCAGAGCTGGGCCGGACGATCACGGAGGATGATAAGAGCAACATCGACCACATCTATACCATGATCGCCGGCACCGCAGGCGGCGGCAGCTACAGCGGCGAGTTCCTTCGCGGAGATGGAAGCAGTATCGACTTGGACATCTCCGCCTTTGTTGATCCCGCCAATAAAAATGCAGCCGACCTTGTGACCTACGCCATCCACGCATGGGAGTCCGGCTGGGGCTATGTCTGGGGCACCTATGGTAATGTGTTGACGGAGTCACTCCTCACCTACAAGGTGTCGCAATACCCGGACGGTGTTGGCAATCATGAGAACATCATCCGCGCCAATTGGCTGGGCGGCAGAACCGCCGACTGCGTAGGGCTCATCAAGGGCTACGGCTGGCTGTCCCCGGAAACGATGACCATCGACTATGGTACCCATGGGATGCCGGATATCGGTGCAAACCAGATGTACTATAACGCCAAGGAATCCGGACCCATTAGCACCATGCCGGACATCCCCGGCCTTGCGGTTTGGCATGAGGGACACATCGGTGTTTACATTGGCGGCGGTCAGGTTGTTGAGGCCATGGGTACCAAGTACGGCGTTGTCAAAACAGAGTTGGCTGGCCGAGGTTGGACGCACTGGCTGAAGGTGCCGTATATCAATTATGACTGAGGAGGAACGAATGGAATTTCCAAAAGATGAAGTAAAGAACAAAATCAGCTGGACAAAAGGCGCAGACATTACTGACGGATCGCCGCGATACACCTTCGAGGGACGCGACCCCGCCACGACCTATGAACGATTTCAGGTCGTTATCTATACAGAGCGGGAGCGCCGATATGCACACGACCCCGGAAGCCTCTGTAATCACTATTATGGTTATGTGCGTGACGACAAAATGGAATGTGCTGAAACGATTGGACCGTACTATTCTGTACGGGAGGCAAAGCAGAGAACGCTGGAATTGTTCAATTTGTTTATGCAGCAATACGCCAATCAAGAATTAGACAGTGCCACATCGGAATCAGCGGTTCACGGACATGATGATCAGCAAGAGCATCTTCAATACCAATGGGCAGGGGGAACACCGCAGAGGAAGTATGCAAATATGCTGGACAACCTGATTCCGCAGCACGATGCGCACACCACCGCAGCGTGGATCGCCTTCGCGGAGGAGCTGGCAGACGGTGTGGAAAATGGCTTTGAGCGAGAAGCGGCCTCGCTGGTCGCGGCCTTTCAAGAGATCTCCGAGCGATTCGATCCCAAAGTGGTGAACACGATCTATCAGACCATCCATGTACCGGACAACGCCCTGCTGAGTAACGAGATCATACCGGCAGCAGAGGCCGCAGAGCAGGGTGCGAGTGTACAGGAGATTTCCGACATGGCGGCAGACGGTCTGTTCGGAGGCGGTCCAATGCCCACGCTGAAGATGTAGGAGGAATGAGACATGGCCTATGTGAAAGTAACCCCACCGTCCGTGGTCTATCATCTGACGAGGATGGAAAACCTCGACAGCATTCTGGACGACGGCAAGATCAGCCGCTTCCTGGACAGCGAGTGCTGGTTCTGTGAGAGCCTCGGCAAAATGAAAGCGTACATGGAACAGACCGTAATGTGCGAGGGAAAGCCCTACTATGCCGTGGGCGGGCAACTCTGCCGCTATCCTAAATTTGTGCCGGAGGACTATGTTCTTCTCAAGCTCACACCCCGCGGCTATGAAGATAATTGGTACCGCTGGAATCAGGAGATCCCTCCCGGCAGCCCGAAAGAGCTGGTGCAGGCGGCGAAGGAATTTTCAGGGCTGAAGATAGGCTACCGCGGCGACCTCACCTTCCGCAACGCGGAGGTCATCGATGTGGCGCTATTTCTTACGGAGGAGATCGTGCAGGGCGAGTCGGTACAGACCACATCGGAACTGCAGGAGCTCCTATTTGAACACATCGAGCGTGAACAGCGGGAATACACCGATTCCCTCTACCGCATGACACAGGGGCAGCTCATTGCCAACGCCGGGGAGATCGAGGCAACCCGGATTTGCTATAATGCCCTGCTCACCGCAGTTTTTGAACGGGAGCAGTTGATCCTGCTTCTCTCTAATGACAAACCGCTGACCTCTGTAAGAGAGGCGTGGCAGGCAGAGCAGGCTGAAAACTATGACATGGAGTTCAGTCACACGATCCTACGGTTCTGCGAGGACATCTGGCAAGCGCAGCAACCGGAAATAACAATGTGAGAAACGAGGGGAATATGGACGATATCAGAAATACCTCTGCTCTCTTCGTCGGTGGACAAGATACAGCGCCCCATACAGAGCGGACGGCACGGGAGCTTTGGCAGCTTCTGTTCCAAAAGACAGAGAACGAGATGGCAGGGTACATGAACCGGCTCGACCAGCTCTCTCGTGACGAATTGATTCAGGCTGCAGATGAGATCTCCGCCATGATGACCTGCCACTCCGAGCTGATGGCGTTTGGAGAAAATCTTTCCCGCAAGAAGATGATTTTTCTGCTGCAGCAGGAGAAGCCACTGGAACTTCTGAGTGAGGCTTGGATGGAGCATCAGACTGTGGATGTGGGCGAGACCTTCCAAAGTCTGCTCACAGGTCTATATGACGAGACACGGCAAACGCAGGTGCGTGATATGGTTTATGCAATACAGCCGAAGACTATTGAGGAACTGCTGACAAGCTATCCGGATGATTACTTTCAGCTCATGACGCCGTGCGGTTTTGTGGATCTGACTCCTTCCGAAACGGAGAAGCTCTTACACGGCGAAGCGACTATGGCACATCCCGGAGTCAGCGGATGTCAGATGCCGGTCGAGGCGCAGGAACTTCTGGAGATGGAGGTGCTGTCCTTAAAAAGAGACGAGCATGGTTGCTGGTATGCACTGACCGACCACCCACAGCAGAAAATGGAGCAGGCTCCGCAGGAGCCGCAGATGTTGTGATCGGAGGTGCATTGCATGAACATGGCTCGTTATGAGCAGGAAACCATTATCAACTTCAACGAGGAAGAAAAGACCGCCGGTATTTACACCCACAACAAGATACTGCGTCAGAAGCTGGCAGCACTGGCGCGGGACAGGCCGGAGGATTGCAGGCTCGTGAAGGCGTCCCGCAGCGGACGGGCAGTTGACTACACCATTCCAAAATCATGGATAAAGATCGTACCGCCTCGGATCGCAAGTGAAGCGCAAAAAGAGGCAAGCAGAAAGGCGATTGAAAAGGCCGTTTCTGCCCGTCAGAAAACCCCGCGCGGGGATAATTGAAACCGCGCACGACCGCCAGAGGGTAGTAATACCCCCACAACACAAAAACGCCGAAAACAGCATATAGAAGGAGGACACGCACATGAAAAAAGCAACCGTCACCATCGCCTTTGACGATGAGAAACTGGGCGCACTGGAGTTCTCGCTCCGCAAGGAACACTCCTCTGTGCAGGAGCACTTGGAGGATGCGCTGAACGCTCTGTATGAAAAAACCGTACCGGAGCCGCTGCGGGAGTATCTGGACAGCAAGGCCGCGCCCGCGGCGGTGAAGCCGAAGCGTCCGGTCAAGTCCGCCGCACCCAAGCCGCAGAGCAGTGAGCCGAAGCCTGCGGCTGTGAAGGAGGGCAACTGAGATGGCGGATCATGTAGACATTACACTGTGGATCGACCGCCGTTGGAAGAATGCCATCGAGAAGCATCTCAAAGGTGAAACCCTGCAGGAGCATCTGGAGAATGTGCTGGACAAGCTGTGCAACCAGCTCCCAGAGCAGGAATACAAACGCATCAGTGCCGAGATCTACGCAGAGGATGCCGCGCGGCGCACGGAGGAAGAAGCAGCCCGCACCTACGCCGCCTACCATGTGACGGAGCGCGGGCAGGAGTGGTACTTCAAGACCTCGCCCGGTGAGGAGCTGTTGGTCGCCTGCAAAAAGCTGCGCGGCTATGTCACCGCAGAGAAAGGCAGTGCGCCGGACAAATTTATCGGAATGTTTTTCGGCGGGCAACCCATCACAGCAAAAGAGTTTGACGCCCTGACCGCTGTACGCATGGAGAACACCGGCAAGGTGCGCGGCGTATTCGATGTGAACTTCGACAAGCGGGAGTTCTCTGCCGTACACATCATGGACGGCTGGCGGACCTGGGCGATGCGGGATGTCTCCCCGTCCGTCTACCATGCCACAAGGTCGCGCTTTGCTTCGGCGGATGAACAGCTCTCCAAACTATTGGAGCTGCTGGATGGCATGGAAATCACCTCGGCGGGACATCTCTCCGCACGGAATTTTTCCTTCAGTGATGAGATCATGATGGAGGAAGACGGTAAGCTCAACTTCTATGTGGACGCAGATTTTGATGTAGATGCTGCCTTCGGTACATTCGTCCTCACGGACAAAAACGATGACTGGCTCAACATCTATGCCAACTACGACATCGCGGAGGATAGACCCTGCGACACGCTGGAGCTGACGCTCTGCAAGGGTGACGGCTCCGAGGAGAGCTGGAGCTACCAGCTCAACGCCGCAGAGCAGGATGTCCTGCTGCGCAAGATGGAGGAATACTGTCAACAGCAGACCGGCATGAGTTTCCACGACTACGCGCAGCAATTCCGCGAGGAACCGGAACAGCAGCAGGGGCCGGTGATGAAGCTGTAGGTACAAACGCAGGCACAGCAAGGCTGAAGCACTCACGACTGCGGAAACAACAGCGTCCAGGCTGCGCGTGCCTGCGGGCCCGCGGCGCCGCCGAACTGCGTCAACCCGCCCTTGGCGGGCAGCCGCAGTTTGGTGGCTGTTATTCTGCTCCCGCGGTTTTTCTCCGTCCCGAATTTGAAAGCGTTTTGCGCAGATTTTTGTGCTTTCAAATGTGCCGCGCAGGGCGGCTCCCCGTTTCCCCGCACCGTTCGCCCTGTGTGCCGCTGTGTGCGCGTTTAAGGGATGGGGTGGAGGGTGTACCCGCCAAAGCCCATTGAAGCGAGTGTTGCGGCGTTTGTGGGCGATGTGCGAAAAATCCGTGTGGATACGGCTTCGACGATGGAGAAATGAGCCTTTGGGGAGAGTGTTTTTCCTCCTGACCATACCCTGTTCCGGAGGGTTTCGCCCCTTATTTACCCGTTCGATAAAAGCACTAGATAAAGAGAGGTGCCCGTGCGCGGGCCCCTCTCAGCCACAAAGCCCCGCAGTGCGGGGCTTTTTTGAAGGTTCGGCAAGGTGCACCTTTGGAGCGTATTTGCAAGGCTTGGGTGAACCTTACCGGAGAAAATGCAGGCGCAGCAAGGGATTGCGCCTTTTGAGAAAGGAGAGGCATACAGATGAGTGAAGTAACAGAAAAAAGGATTGAGCGAACCGTTGTCTGGCTGGATGCAGGGCTCGTTCCACGCATGGACGGATGGCTGAAGGCCGACAACTGCAAAAACCGCAGTGAGTTTATCAACAAAGCCCTGCGCTTTTACATGGGCTATCTCGGCACGGAGGACAACACGGCGTATCTCTCGAGAGCTATCCTGACAGCCATTCAGGGTACGCTGGACGACAACAACAACCGTCTGCGGACGATCCTCTTCAAGTGCGCGGTGGAGCTGAATATGCTCTGCCACACCATCGCCGCGCACTTTCGTACCGATCCTATCCACACGCGGGAGTTGCGCGGCTTTGCGGTGGATGAGGTGAAGCGCACCAACGGTCAGGTGAGCTTTGAAAGCGCGGTGCATCAGCAGCGGCGCATAGAGCCGGAGGATGAATGGCCCGGATCGTACTGATCTCCCCCTACCTCAAGGGCGGACAGAACGCCGCGAAGCTCGCGCAGCGTACTCGCTATGTCGCTACCCGTCCCGGCGTGGAGCTGTTGGCGGATGAGCGCAGTACACTCCCCGCTACAAAAAAGCAGCAGGAATTCATCGCACGGCTGCTGAAGACCTTTCCCTCTTGCTGGGAACTCATTGAGTATGAGGAGTATCTGGATCACCCCACTCAGGGCAGCGCCTCCGCATTTATTCAGCAGGTGCAGGAGAATTATCTGGAGGCACTGGATCAAAAGGAAAATTTCATCGACTACATCTCCCACCGCCCCGGTGTTCAAAAGGACGGCGAGCATGGTCTGTGGGACGCTCATGGCAAGGTGAGAAATCTCGCGCAGGCGGTACGGGAGGTGGCGGAGCACACCGGAAATGTATGGACACCGGTGGTGGCGCTGCGCCGTGAGGACGCAGAGCGGCTGGGCTATGACAACGCGGAAAACTGGCAGGCTCTGGTCAAGGCGTCTGCCAACGACATCGCGGCGGCGTACAAGATTCAATCGGACAACCTGCGCTGGTATGCCGCCTTTCATCGCAAGCCGAAGCAGGTGCACATTCACATGATCATCTTTTCCGCAGATCCCAAGGAGGGATACCTCACCAAAGAGGGTATCCGGGAAATGAAATCCGTCTTCGCCAGACGGATCTACCACGCGGATCGGATGCACATCTACCAGCAAAAGGATACCGCGCGGCAGGAGTTGCAGGCGCAGACCCGCAAGGCAATGGTGGAGTGCATCGCACAGCTGGAGCATGGCACGTCGGATAACCCGCGTCTGGAGCAGCTCACCGAGGAGTTGGCAGAACGTCTGCTGACGATCAAGGGCCGAAAGGTCTACGGCTACCTGCCGCCAAGGGTCAAGGCCATCGTGGATGCCATCGTGGAGGAGCTGGCGAAGAACGAGCAGGTGTCCGCCGCCTACGAAACGTGGCAGACGCTCTACGAGCAGGTGTGTCTGGACTACGATCAGCGGCCGCCCAAGCGTCTGCCGCTCTCCCAGCAAAAGGAGTTCCGGAGCGTCCGCAACATGGTCATTCAGGAAACACTGCAATGGATAGCAGAGCGGCAGCGGTACGCGGATGCGCGGAGAACGCCTTCCACGCAGGGCGAACCTACCATCAAAAAAGATGCCGCAGAAGCCGCGCCAAAGAACTCTGAGGTCACGGCATCTCTCACGTCGGCACAGCCCAAATCTGACCGTGCGGCCAACGCCACATCGGAAGATGCCGGCTCCGCTGATGCTGCCGCTTCTGAGGGTACCACGCCGCCTGCGGTTGAAGATGCACCGGCTTTTTCTCAGTGGTCAGATCACCCCGATCAGCAGAAAGGGAGCGCACCGGCAGGAGCGGATCACCATGCCCCCACGGTGGGTGAAACCGTCGTGCGGATGCTGCATCACATGAGCAGAATTTTTGAGGACAACAGCAAGATCGACCAGATCCACCGCGGCTTGCAGATCGACCGCAAGCGCCGCCACGAATTGCAGCGCAAGCGATTGGCAATGGGACATAAGCCGGACGACCATGAGGAACAAACATTCGGATAAAAAATACTGCCGCAGAATTGCGGCAGTATTTTCGTGGAATCATATCTGCGTTTGTGTCGGAACGAATTCCAGCTTAAGTGCCATTCCCATGCCTGCGGCAAGGCGCTTGAGCGTACGCAGAGAGGGATTGGCTGTTCCGCTTTCCAGCCTGCTGATGTCAGCCTGCGTAATGCCGGTGATATCGGAAAGCTGCTTTTGCGTCATGCCGTTTTCCTCACGGCCTTCAACAATGGCGCGCATGATCTGACGTTCCGGTTCCTGCGCATCCCACTCCGTGCGGAACGCAGGGTCCTGCATTCTTTCGTTCAAAGTATCACGAAAATTCTTCCCCATAAATCATGCCTCCTCTTTTCGGTTAAAATCTGCGCGATACCGCTTGGCACGTTCTATCTCGCGCGGCGGGGTTTTCATCGTCTTTTTTACAAAGCCATTGGTGAGGATCACTCTGCGCCCCACCACGAAAAAGTAAAGCACCCTGCTGATATCCGTACCTTGCTTTGCACGCACTTCAAAAATCCCGTCATCCAGCACCTTTGAATATGGCTCGCGTAAGGCGGGGCCTTTGCTCTCAAGCAATTCCAGCGCGGCAAATATTTTTGCCTGCATTTTATTATCCTGCGAGAGAATGAATTCCTCAGCAGGTCTGCTGCCATCATCCTTCTCGTAGTATTCCACCGTGTAGTCCATACATCCACCACACTTTCTCTGCAACTCATTATATGTGATAAAACACATAATGTCAACAGAAAGAGCAATGATCTGAAAGGAAACATCATGAGCAAATACATTTATTTTACGCCGGAGGAAAAGGCGCGGGCGCAGAACACGGATCTTGTGTCACTGCTGCGCGCCCAGGGCGAGCGACCTGTGCGCTCCGGCCGGGAGTTCCGTACTCCCAACGATCCCAGCATCACCGTGCGGGGCAACAAATGGTTCGACCACTCTGCGCGCGTCGGCGGCTATGCCGTCAGCTTCGTCCAGCGCTATTACCGTCTCCCTTATCCGGAGGCGGTTTTACTTTTGCTTGGCAGGAAGAATGGCAAATCACATGAGCAGGCAAAGCCTATAAAGGAGGCTCCGAAGCCCTTCGCGCTGCCGGAACCTTACGGAACCATGCGGCGTATGTATGCCTACCTCATGCGTCAGCGGCACATCGACCGCGAGGTTATTTCCGCCTTCGTACATGAAAAGCTGCTCTACGAGGACAAGCACCACAACTGCGTTTTCGTGGGGCTGGATGACCACGGTGAGGCCAAGCACGCGCACATCCGCAGTACCAACAGCGAAGGCCGGGTGTTCCGTATGAACATCGAGGGCAGCGCAAGCGAGCACTGCTTCCATAAGGATGGCACGGACAAGTCCCTCTATGTGTTCGAGGCGCCCATCGACCTCCTGTCCCACATCACCCTCTATCCATACGGCTGGCAGGAGCACAGCTACGTTGCCTGCTGCGGACTCTCCATCCAGCCGGTGCTGGAGCGGCTGCGGCAAAATCCGAAACTGGACATGGTGTACCTGTGCCTCGACAACGATGACGCAGGCAACGATGCCCGCGACCTTATGACGGATGCGCTGGAGAAGATGGGCTTGGATGTGGAGCGGCTCTGCCCGGTGCGCAAGGATTGGAATGACGATCTATGCGCCAAATTTGAGAAGAAGGAGAAAGACACATGAACGAAAATGTATGGCCCTTGATTTTGCTTGGCGGCGGACTGCTGGCATTTTTGCTCGTAGTGTCCTTCCTCTCCAAGAATTATTCTCTCAACAATTTCAAAAGCAAAACCGTTGGCGACGGTCAGCACGGCACGGCGCGTTGGGCAACGCCCAAGGATATCCACACGACCTATCATGTGGTCCCGTTTCGTCCTCGCCGCTGGCGCAAGGGAGAGGATCTGCCCACGGTGCAGGGCATCATCCTTGGCAGCATGGGCGGCAGAAAGCGCAGAGCCAAAAGAGGTGTGATTTCGCAAGTCGCTCACAAACTGCTGGAGAGGCTTCGCCGTCCTACAGCGGGAAAAAAGGAACAGCGAAAGCCGAAGAAAAAGAAAACAGCAATTTCCAAAATCAAAAATGTGATGGAAGATCAGCAGGATGTCCGCGCACTGGTGGATAGCGATGATATCCATTGCCTTATGATCGGCGCCTCTGGTGTTGGCAAGACTGCGTATTTTCTATACGCAAACCTGGAGTACGCCAGCGCCAGCGGCATGAGTTATCTGGCGCTGGATACCAAGGGGGACTTGGCGCGCAACTACGGTGCCATCGCCTCCCGGTACTATGGCTACAAGGTATCCGTTATTGACCTGCGCAACCCGACTCGCTCAGACGGTTTCAATTTCCTGACGCTGATGAATCACTACATGGATATTGCGCGCAAGCATCCGGAGAACCTCGCTGCCCGAGCGCGCGCAGAGAAATACGCCAAGATCCTCGCCAAGACTATTATCAACCCGGACGGCGACGCTGCCCAATACGGTGAGAACGCCTTCTTCTATGACAGCGCAGAAGGTTTGCTGACTGCCATTGTGCTTCTGCTGGCGGAGTTTGCCCCGCCAAAGGACGGAGAACCGGAGAAGCGGCACATCGTGTCAGCATTTAAGCTGGTGCAGGATCTGTTGGCGGTGCCGAAGTCAAGAGGCAAGAATGGCTTTCAGATGCTCATGGATGAGCTGCCACCGGAGCATAAGGCCCGGTGGCTGGCAGGCGCAGCCCTCACCAGTGCGGATCAATCTATGGCTTCGGTCATGTCCACCGTCATGTCCCGCCTCAACGCCTTTCTGGATACGGAGCTGGAACAGGTCATCTGCTACGACAGCCCCATCAATGCCGAAATGTTTGCCTCGGAGAAGTGCGCCATTTTTCTGATTTTACCGGAAGAAGATCCGGCAAAGAATTTCATCGCGGCGCTCATGATCCAAAATCTGTCCCGCGAATTGTTCTCCGTGGCGGATGAAACCGGCGGCAGGCTCAAAAACCGCGTGGTGCTGTTTTGCGATGAACTTGGTACCATGCCGCCCTTTGACATCCTGCCCCTATTCAGCGCGGGACGCTCCCGCAGACTGACGCTGGTACCCATTATCCAGAGCCTCGCGCAACTGGAAAAAAACTACGGAAAAGAGGGTGCGGAAATCATATGTGACAACTGCCAGGACACCATCTTCGGCGGTTTTGCACCGCAGAGCAAGACAGCGGAGGCTCTCTCCTCGGCGCTGGGCAGCCGGACGGTGCTATCCGGCTCTGTCAGCCAGGGCAAGGAGAGCAGCCAGTCCTTGCAGATGATGGAGCGTGCGCTCATGACGCCGGATGAATTGAAATCCATCCCCAAGGGAGAGTTTGTGGTGATGAAAACGGGAACGCATCCCATGCGCACCAAACTGCGCCTCTTTCTGGATTGGGGCATCACCTTTGACCCAGACGGCTACCGAATGCCGGAGCGGGCAGCCCGAAAGATCTCCTACGTAGACCAGGGCGAACTCGTCCGCAGCATCCATCGGAGTTGCACAAAGAGTCCCTATAACATGGAGGGAGGCAGATGAGTCAATTCAACTTTATTTACGCCGAGGAGCATCTGAGCCACCGGGAGAAGGCGGTCTATATCTACCTGCGGGACCGGGCGGACGCCTCCGGCGTCTGCTGGCCGGGGATCAAGACCATTGCCCGAGAATTGGGACTTTCGCCGCGGACTGTCCAGCGGGCCTTGGCAGATCTTGAGCGCAGGCAGCTCATCGAGAAGCGGAACCGCCGCCGCTCCAACGGCAGTCTCACGAGCAATTTATATCGGCTGGCCAAGCAGAAAACGTCACAGCCTCTCGCCAAGGGGGGACTGTGACGTTTTCCCTTTCAAAATTCTGTCCATAGGGTAGCGTCACCATGGCGCATCCAGAAGAGCCTACTCTATCGGAGGATACAGGACAGAGAAAGAACAAGAATATGGAGGAACTTATGAAGATGATCGTTAGAAGAACAGCGTTGGCTGTTTGCACCCTTGTCCTGGCATTGATCCTGCCCACAGCCGCTTCCGCTGCCTGCACAGGCTTTGATGACGTGCCAGAGACTGCGGACTGCTACGAGAGTGTGATATATCTTGCGGAGCATGAGATTACCCGCGGCACGGGAAACAACACCTTTTCACCGGACACGCCAATCACAACAAGTCAATGGGCTATCATGCTCTGTCGCGCCTACGGTGTGGAGACTAAAGGAAACTCATGTAACGAACTGAGCCAAAGTGCTGTGGAGCAATCCTATCGAAAAGGATGGTTGAGTGAGACTGCGATTTCCACGCCCAATACGCAGCTCTGCCGAGGTGCGCTCTACAAAAGCGCCCTTGCCGCAGCCAAAATTCCCATCTATGACAGTGTCCTTTATGAGGGCGGTGTGACACTATCCGATTATGAAAACTGCATCCGCATTGGAAAAGAACTTCAACTCTGCGGCGAGGAGGATGATGCAAACGAGATCGTCACCCGCAGGGACGCTGCCATGCTCCTTCGCGCCATTCTGACCCGAGCCTTCACCGTGGAGGCTCCGCCCGCGCCGGTGGCTCTGGTAAACGCGGCAGGCGTCAACATCAATGACTACCTGGTGGCGCTGCGGCAGGTGCCGGAGCCGATGCTTGCCGCCTTTAACGCCGCCGGCTGGACATACCGTATCGACTTCGACTACATCAGCGAACTCAGCAAGCAGCTGAACATGAGCTGCATTGGAGCCACCAACTACAGCCAGAAAACCATCTACATCTCGGAGGCCAGCGCGACGCTCCACGAATTCGGACATTTCCTCGATTGGACGCGGGGATTCCCCGCAGAGCATGAACAGCTCTTTCGTGCAGAAGCTGCCGCCGCGCCGCTGCGGAACTATGCCAAAACCAACGCCAGAGAATACTTCGCAGACTGCTTTGCCTATTGGGTGAAGTACGCAGGAAATACCAATGCTATATCGTTGCTGCAAGAATGCACTCCGATGACGTATCGGTATATGGAAGATTTGATGAGGATAGCAAACTGGCTCTAAAATACGTGTCAATAACAGATAGAATCCCAACTTACTTCTAGGCATTTATGGTTTAAACCATAAACGCAAACAATTCGGATTTCACTTGCTCACAATGTTTCCAAGATTCTATGCAGAAATCGTGCCTCATTATAGGACTTGCAGAGATAGGCAATGCCGTAACCGCTAACTTTTCCAGATCATGCTCCATTGCAGTGCCTCTGCATAGGGTACAGAATTTTTCATTTCCCATTTTAAACGATTTTGATTCGCGTCGTAGGCAAAGCTACTCTCGAGATTATTGCAGCTGCTTCAGCACGTGTAATGGTGTCAGATGGTCTGAATGCTCTGGTTCTTTCATCTCCGGTCAAGATGCCTGCTCTGTAAAGAGCAAGTATCTCATCAGCGTATTCGCTTCGTTCGCTTACGTCAGGAATATAATCATAGTCAATGTCGTTGACAACGGCAAAATCAGATGTTGCTTTCGCGAAAATATGTGCTATCTGCGCTCTTGTTGCGTAAGCATCGAGGCTGGAATATTCGTCGCTCGAGACAATTCGATTTTTTACACAATAGTTCAGATAGGCATCATACCATTTACCACCATCTGATGTTGAAAAAGAGATTGTCTGGTTATTACATGTGGCATGGACAACAGCAGACATTTTAATTGCTTCGCTCAGTGTGATATTGCCTATAGGGTGAAATGTACCGTCAGTATATCCGTTCATAATGCCCAACTGGACAACTGACTTTATAACGCCCTGTTGCTGACTTCCATACCATGCTGACTCATCCGCGTCCAGGAAGCCATAATAGTCGGTAGACGCACTGAACTTGCTGTCAGTATCTGTAAGGCTATCCGTATCAATGCAGGTAATACTATTCCGAATTGCCTCTGACCATCCCCATAGACGGCCGAGGTTGTCCCTATACTGCCACTCTGCCGGCAAATATATAGCCGTGTTGTCGCCGTCTTGTTGGAAAGCCCTTACTTTGGTGATTGTGTCTGATTTAATAGACAGCTGTTGGTACTCTTTCAGCTTGGAATTGTCGGAGAAACCGTTGGTCATATAAAGCTGCACAGAATCATCATTTTGCTTCTTGGCATGAACGATCAAACCGGCAGTGTCTCCCAACCTTTTTCCGTCGCTGAGCCTCACAAGGCCGCCTGTATTCAGACTATTGCTCTTTTCCGGGCCGACAAGATACGACAAATACACCTCATTACCGCAGCTTGTCATGGAAGCGTAAAAGTTTACAAATTCTTGTGGTAAAACCTTATTATCGCTAACTGGGACATTGTACTGATTGATCCATTTTCCGTGATCATTCAAAAGGAATACCTTGCCAGTATAGGCATCGATAAAACATGGCCTGCCATTCAATGCCGAAATCGCATAAGGCTCTGTGCCAGCAGGAATGTCCACAGATTTGACGATCTCATCACTATCCCAGTAACACAGCGAACCTCCATTTCCCCATAAGGCAACATTTTCGCAGAGGACAACATTACTGGCCGCAGCTACATTAACATTGTCTTGAAGAATAAAAAGACTGTATTGCGAACCCTTTGGATTCTTCGGATAGAATAGGTCAAGCCAAACTGAGCCATTTGGTTGGACAGACATATTCTGAATGATCATCTCATCTTCTAAATCCTCGCCGCTTCGATAGCATGCCTGCAATTCAAGCGTCTTTTCATTTATACAGGCTACTGCATCTTTGCCTATCGAGTTATCATGCAAAAGAAGCCACATATGATTATCTTGAGCTACCATGTCTTTCACATAATAGGAATCTATTCCGCAGCTCAGTTTGGAATTATTCTCACGATCAATAGCTGCAACACTGGAATTGAATATGACCGCAACAACCAATGGGAGTATTATGCAGGCTTTTTTGAGTTTGTCTATTCCGCTTCTTTCCATGAGAATGCCTCCACTGCAAAATCATTTTGTTTTATCAATAGCCATACTAAAGGAGCTGATGGGATAAGTCAATAATTCTTTTAACGTCTGATATATAGATGTAAAAAGAGAACGCATTCTTACAAGGAATAACGCGCCATTCATTTTTCGACAAGTTAGCCAAATAAATATTTTCAGCTATGTGCAAAATGTTCTTCAAGTGGTACATCAATGTAAATTATAGGTTGTTTTCCGTGCCAAACCATACACGTACACTATAGATATTTCGAAATCCTTCGAGGGTTTGATATCCCCGCACATCTGTTATAGAATGGAACGAAAACCGGTCTGGGTGAAGAAATGAGATCTTGCTGGTCGTATTGCTTTTTATGTTGGGACAGCAATACGACAGCAGAGAATAGGCTATCCACCAAAATTTTCGATAAAAATTCTTGCTTTGATGTAGTATTTCACTCTGGCTTGCAAGTTAATAGATAGAAGGGTGTGATTCCTTGTGGATGATATTAAGATCATTGATTTGTTCTTTGCACGTTCTGAGCTTGCAATCGAAGCGCTGGACGGCAAATATGGGGCGATTTGCCATAATCTTTCCCGCAGCATTTTGAAGGATCAACAGGACGCAGAGGAATGCGTGAATGATGCCTATCTCGGCGTTTGGAATGCGATTCCTCCGCACAGGCCCAATCCGCTGTCCGTCTTTGTCTGCAAGATCGTTCGGAATATTTCTATCATGCGTTATCGGGCCAATACAGCTCTCAAGCGAAACAGCAATTACGACTCGACAATGGAGGAATTGGAAAATTGCCTTTCTTCCTCAGTCTCGGTTGAAGACTCTCTCGAGGAAAAAGAGTTGATTGCGATCATTGAAGACTTTCTCAGGGGCCTGTCACAGGAAAACCGCGTGATCTTCCTGCGGCGCTACTGGTTCTCCGACAGCTATGCAGAAATTGCGGCTCGAACCGGTCTGACGGAAAAGAATGTCTCTGTCCGGCTTTCCCGAATCCGTAAGCAATTACAAACGCATCTTGCAGTAAGGGGTGTTTTGGCTTGTTGACATTGGCTCAGAAATTCTCCAGTGCAATGAATGGGATCGACGATGAGTTCATCGAAGAGGCGCTGACCTATGAACGGTCAAAGAGACGCAAGACTTCCCGCGTACTGCGAATGGTCCTCGCCGCAGCGCTCATCTCCGTGCTTTTGTTCACGTCGGCGTTGGCGTTCTCGCCATCGTTTCGTGAGAACATGCTGAATGTCCTGGTTGAAATCTTCTCCGACCACGTAACATTCAGTGTCGAGGGAGAGGAGCCAGCTGGGTCCTTTGTCGCCGGTAAAATCGACTACTCGGCGCTGGAAGAGACCTATCGTCTTGATCCGGGAGGCTGCTACCGGGCCGATTTTGCCAGTGGCGCCACATTTTTCGGCAACAACGGTGAGATCATTTCAATCACCGTCGTGGCCATTACAGACGGCTTAGTAGGAGGCTTTGAAATTGCTGACGATGCAGAGTCAAAGTCCATCACGCTTTACGGTAAGGATGCTACACTTTACTGGGGTGAGGACCAGGAATGCGCGGGAGAAATCGGTACAGAGACCTACATCTTTCAGATTGATGAAGAAAACGGTTGGCTCATCAACTTCCGGAGCTTCAAGCTCTCGCCGGACGAGCTTGTCTCCGTCGCGGAACAGGTCAAAATCTCATAGTCCGCTTACATTGCGTGCAATGAGCAAATCCTTACACTCAATGTTATCGATGCAATGAGCTATCAGGAATGGCAGTATCAAACATCACACGGCATATCGGCCACATTGGCGCTTGGCCCTGGCAGAGCATTGATTCTGGCCGATTTGCCGGACAACTTTGTGACCATCACTATTTTGGCGGGAAGTACCGACGGCTTGACGCGGGATCTGCTTGAAGAACTGGCTGACAGCTTCGATCTTTCAAAGCTCACTCCGATAGTGCTGCCGGAATCTCTCTACATCCCATCACCTTAATTTTCATTTCAGAATATGCAGGAGGCCTTTTATCATGCGCCAAATTTCGAGACTTTCGGTCATCGCCGTAAGTATTGCTCTTCTTATGACACTAAGTTCATGCAGCGACACACAGAATACGCCGGAAACCGATGACCAGCCGTCTACTCCAACAGAAAAAAGAGAAATGACAACCGATGTGCCGGAGAACAACAATGCCAGCGGCGAATCTCCGCAGGGATCTGTCACCGACGCCGCAAACTTTGAGATAACGGAAAACGAGGATGGCACAGTTACCATTAGCCGGTATATCGGTACTGAAACAGATATTGTGATTCCCTCACAGATCGGCGGAAAAACTGTTTCCGCGATTGGAAACGTCATGGGTACGACGGGAGCGTTTGAAGGCTGCACGAGCATAACCGCCGTGGTGATTCCGGATGGTGTGACGGAAATTCAGGACAACGCCTTTTACGGCTGCGCTTCGTTGGAGACGGTGACGATCCCTTCCAGCGTTACACTCCTGCGCAACTGTGCTTTTTGTGATTGTCCCAATTTGCGTGCGGTCTACTTTGAAGGTGATGCACCGCAGCAAGCCAATTATGTATTTGATTCCACCGAAAATGTCACCATGTATTATCAGGACGGGACCTCCGGCTGGGAGAATCCCTGGCACGGACGTCCTGCGGAAGTATATATCCCTGAATGAAAAGCAGAAAGACTGCGCAAAAATCTAACATCAAGAGGACAAGCACCATGATGAAACGTCTATTTCCCACCGCGCTTGCGGTATTGCTCCTGCTGCTTGCAGGCTGTACAGCAAAGCCAGATACATCCAATCAATCAAAGCCCGCGGAGTATTATTTGACCGATACCGACCTTCCGCTGGATGATGCTGCGCGGCTTCGCGCCGCGCCGGATTTTCTGACGGCGGAACAGCAAACACTTTACAGGCAGGCGTTTGCGCTCTACAGCGCGATGTTTGACGGCGAAACGACCGGCATCGATGACGCCTTCCCTGCCGCAAATGGCCAAACCGAGTACGACGAGTACACGCCGGACGGCTCCGACTATACCTATATCAGCTCCCACAGCCGTTGGCAGTCCTGGGCTGACTTTGATCGTGTCATCCACG
>ERZ791603.946-NODE-946-length-23962-cov-43.617894_pt1 | contig 23962 bp, 18 predicted proteins | sample MGYA00509966_ERZ791603 | MGnify/ENA primary metagenome ERZ791603 (study PRJEB30046, sample SAMN00791931) | human gut metagenome | study: EMG produced TPA metagenomics assembly of the A metagenome-wide association study of gut microbiota in type 2...
TTGGTGATGTCGTACTTATAGATGCTCAGAGATGCTTTCTTGCCGGGGTCGATGGTCGGCTCGGCAAAAGCCGTAGTCATCAGGCCGATGACCATGAGCGCCGCCATCAGCAGCGCCAATACGCGATGGATCTTTTTCATTTGGGTGTCTCCTTTTTGATGTTAGATCTTTTGCAAAAATAAACACCCATGCAAAGCATGAGTGCTGCAAACATAATGGGTGCAATAAAACCGTTGCTGCCCGTGAAGGGCAGGATAAATCCTGCATTGTTACAGGCGGTGATGGTAACATCACGGTTGCTGCTGTCCAACGTTCCTGTGAACAGCGGCTCGGTCAGCAGCGTGTACCCTGCGGGAGCTTTGGTTTCCGTCACGCGGTACTGCGCACCGATCTTGAGGTCAGTCCACTTGGCAGCGCCTGTACTGTCGGTGGTAATTCCGCCCACCTCCGTCCACGTCTTGCCATCTGCGGAAGTCTCCAGCATCAGCTCCGCACCGGCAAGCGGGGCACCCGTCGCATCCACCTTGCTGATGGTGATGCTGCCCTTGGCGGGTGCGTTCTCGCGTGTGACTTTGATATTGAGGTTTGCTGTGGTCAGGCTGAAATCGTATTGTGTCTCGTCCAGCACATAGCCGTCCACGGTGCTGATCTCCTGATAGACGTATTTGCCAAGTCGCAGGCCGGAGAATGTCACCTTGCCGGTGACATCGGTCGTGCCAGCCGCGATCTTATTGCCATCGGCGTCGAAAAGACGATACACCACGCCTGCCAGCGGCTGCTTGGTTTCTGCGTCCACCTTCAAGACCTCAATACTGCCTTTGACTGGCATATTCTCGCGAGTGACCTTCAGCACCTGCCCGTTTTGGTTCAGCACAGCGGAGTACGCCGTGGTATCCAAAACATATCCGTCCGGTGCTTTGAATTCCTTGTAGGTATAGCTGCCCAACCGCAGGTTGGAGAAGGTCAGCTTACCGTTGGCATCCGTATAGCCCTCCGCGACCTGCTTGCCGGAAGTATCGTATAGGCGGAAGCCCGCACCTTGCAGCGGTGTCTTGTTATCAGCGTCCACCTTGACGATCTCAATACTGGCCTTGGCAGGCGTGTTGGTTCTCTTTTGTGTAATGTTCAGCGCGGTCGCCGTAATGGTGATCTGATACTTGGTGTTGTCCACCACATAGCCGCTGGGCGCGCTGATCTCCTGATAGCTATACTTGCCCTGTGGAAGATCCTTGAACACTGCCTTACCGTCTGCGCCGGTGGTCATGTCAGCCACCTTTTTACCATTGGCATCAAATAGCCGATAGGTCACGCCTGCCAGTGCCTTGCCGGTTTCCGCGTCCACCTTATTGATGGTCAGGCTGCCCTTCTCCTCCACAATGTTGACCTTGAAGTGGATGTACGCCCACACCGGGTCGGGCAGTGAGGTCAGCGCGGCGCAAGCCTGATAATTGCTGCCATTGCTGGGCTCCAGCAGCACAGCCTCCGTACCCTCCACATCCAGTGCGTAGCCGTAGTCACTGCTGATATAACCGTTCAGCTTCGCTGCAGCGTCCTTTGTGGCCGTCACGGTCAGTACATTACGCCGCTGGCTGACGGTTACGCCGCTGATATTGGTTCGGAAGTAGTACTGCGACAGCACGCCGTTGGTATCGGTGGCTGTACCGATGTACTGACTGCCGTCCCATGTCAGCGTAATGGCATTAGCGTCCGAAAGCTGATTGCGGTACTTCACCGCGAAGCTGGGGATCACGCCATGCCCCATGATGCGGTCAATAAGGATGTCATACGCCTCCTGCACGCCGTCACCGGCGTAGTGGAACAGGTTGGCGCAGGTGGTATCATACAGGGTGTACGGATAGGTCGTTCCGCGGTAGCCGCACACGAACTCCCAAATCACCGCCTGTGTCGCCAGCTGCGCGCAGTCGGGATGGATCCCATAAAAATCATAGTTACCGCCGTAGCCGTAGGAGAGTGCAAGCGTCACGGCGTACCGCTGGTTCCAGCTCAAACCGCTCCAGCTAACGGAGGAATATTCGGCATCGCCCTGGGGTGAGCGAACGGATGGCTCCATGCAGTAGGCAGGCACCGTTACGCCCGTATCATCTCTGGTAAAGTATTTCAGCTTTGTACTGGTAAATGCGCCCCATTGCGGTACGGGCGTTTTGTCCTCATGGTAGCGGTACTCGTTACCGCCGCTGATCGTGCCTGTGACCGTGGCAGCGTGGGCGGTCACGATGGACAGTCCCATGATTGCTACTAAAAGACATACCAGCGTCAACAGCTTAGGAATTGTTTTCTTCATAGCGTTCCTTTCTCCCAACGCAAAAGACCGGCAGCTCACGCTGTCGGTCTTTCGGTCGGGTATTCAGTTGGTTTATCCGTACAGCACCACCACGATGTATTCGTCCGATGCCGCATCGTAGCGAACGGTGCAGTTGAACCGCGCATACGCGCTGACCGTTTCCGCGCCGTCCATGGCGGCGAGACAGGCGAAGGTGGCGTCCACGTTGCCCTTTACGGCGGCGGTCAGTGCCGCCTGTCCGCCATTCTCCGCCAGCCATGCCACGCTGTCCGCCGTGCCGGGGAAGTAGCTGGAGTCAGCGGCGGTCATACTGGTGTCGATGGTCACGCCGTACTGCGCTCTTGCGTACTCGTTGCCTGCTTGAATAGCTTCCGCAATAGAGTAGATGTTCCCGCTGGCGGCAGGCTTCGGCGTGGGCGCAGGTTCGGGCGTAGGCGCAGGCGCAGGTTCTTCCTCCTGCTTCTCTGCCGGTTTCTGTGTAGGTGCCGGTGTGGGTGCGGGAGCAGGTTTATCCTCCGGCACAGGCGCGGGTGTTGCCGGCTGTTCAGGGGTAGTGGGCGGTGCCGTTTCAGCGGGTGCAGGCTGCTTTTCTGCGGCGTTATCCGCATTCTCCGCACCCGCCCGCTCAGGAGCGACGCTGCTCTCAGATGTATCGCCTCCATCTTCTGTTTGCGGCAGCAGAGATTCGGCCACCGTGCGCTCCTCTTCGTTCTGCTCGGCCTGACTTGCTGCATAGGCAGAGACCTTGGTGTTGGACTCAGACGAATCCGAGGCCGGTGCCGGCTGGACTGCGCAGCCTAACAGACACACGGCACTCAAAATAAGTGAAACTAAACGCATTCTTTTTCTCCTCATGGGCGTTCTCTCCTTTACGTAAATATCGCAGCACTGTTTAATGTGCTTTGAAGATATTTACGACTGGAGCCTCACCTTTTTCAACACTATGTACTGTTGTTTGGGTTTTGCGGTGATTGCATTTGCCGCTCGGGCGCGAAACGCTGCTCTGCCTACCACATATAAAACACCCTCTTCCTGTATGCGAAAGACCGCCGAGTTACCACCCGGCGGTCTTTACAATTATGACTGTACCAAGTATAGCACATGGTGATTTACGGTGAAATCGCAAAACAGTGCCAATCCATTGCCATACCCTGCCGATACCGTGTCAGATCAGACATGCTGCTTGATAATTCGGGTGATGATCCCCAGCGCAACGCCATGTTCCTCATCCAGGTGGGTAACGGCAAAGCTGACATCATCCTTTCGTCCGGGTCTGCGCCGATCATAGCAGGAATGTGCTATGGCATTGGCACCGTTGCTAAGGCGGATATACACAACACCCTTATGGATATGGGTGACCTTCCCGGCATATTTGCCCTGAATACGGCATTTCTGGAGATTGTCATTCTTGCTGTTGCCGGATACGCTTTTGATGTCGGCTTTAATTCTGATACGCTCCGGCTCTGTGCGGTCAATCTCCAGCACGCGTACCAGAGTCTTGTCGCCCACAGCATAGCGGTCATGGGCATCGCCGATCCAGTCCCACGAAAGATCGCGAGCCAGAATGGATGTCTCCACGCCAAACACTTCGACCCGGACGACCTGCTCCGCCACGGCGATCACACGGGCTTCTACCACGCGTCCGTCATAGATACGATACTGTCCGTCACTGTCCTTGCCAAAATAGTAGATCTGCTGCTTCTTCAGCATGGCGTCTTTTCGGCTGGCAACAACGGTTCGGCTTTTGGCGTCGATGCCCTTGACCATAAGATCCACCTCTGCGCCCAGCATCTTATTGAGGATCTTCTGGTGTCGGAGGATCATCTCATTATAGTCAGCACCGTACATATCTGCCGGGAAGTCCAGCACCATCTCCTTCAAGGGGATCACAATGCGGAATCCTTTGTAGTCCACAATGGCAATGGTTTTCCCCGCCTCCGTTCTTTCAATGCCGCTCAGCATACCGGAGAGCATGCGCCGGGTGCGGTAGGCATTGTGGATCTCGTGCCAGATAATGTCCTCCATCTGCGCCTGCGTTTCCGCTTCGCCCCGGGCATCCAAAGTCAAAATATCTCTCTGTTGGACAGTGGCAGGGGCAGGTTCAGCAGAGGCGGCAGCATCTTCAGTAGGCGGCGTAGCCTGCTTCTCCACCTCTACCGTCTTTTTTGCAGCGGTTCGTTTGCGGACAGTGCGCTTCGGCTTTTCAGAGGGCTGGGGATCCTCCGGCACAGTCACCACTTCCGCAGGCTCGGCGAGAACACTCTCTGTAGGTACAGTATCCTCCACAACAGGATCGGCTGCGGTTTCCGGCAAACACTCTTCTGTCACCGGCTGTTCCGCCGTCTCCTCCGGGACGATGGGCAGCACCGGTGCTTCCGGTATCACGGCAAGTTCTTCTGTTTTCTTTCTCGGCATATTACTTTCCTCCTTAGCTCACATTTTGGTTGACATGATGGAATCCTTATCGGTTTTTACAAACTCACTGCGCCTGTTCGGCACCTTCTTTGACTTAATAGGCTGCTCTGTTTGTTTCGGTGCGGGCGAAAACACAGGACTTTTACGCCATTCCGGGATATGGGCAGAGGCCTTGCAGTCCCGCAGCTTCTTTGCCTCGTAGTGATTGGTATAGTCGTACTTATCTACCTGCAGCACCTTGTTGCCGCGTGCGATGACCAGCGCGCGGTTTACCGGCAGGCGCAGCACCTCATCCATAGTCAGTAGCTTGCGCTTGCCCACGCCGCTGGTTTCGCGGAACTCCGGCGTGTAGTTGCTGATACGCCATGTACCCAACTGCTTGGCCTTGCTGGAGACATGGACGCTGACCTCCCCGGTGCGGTCACTGAGGAATTTGGCAGTCAGCTCATCGGTGCAGCCCAGTGCAAGCTGATAGTCGCAGCAGCCCAATATCTCCTGCCATTGGTTGTAGGGATACCGGTTCTGCAAGCCCGCCAGATTCTGAAACACGCAGCTCATGCTGACGCCCCGCGAGCGGATCACACTGATCTTCCGGCTCAAGTCTGGAATAACGCCGCAGGCTGTCAACTCTTCGCCCAGCACATGAACGGGGACTGGCAGCCTGCGGTCGGCACAGTTTTTATCCGCGTAACGGATCAGCTTGATAAACGCGAAGGACAGAAACAGGGACGTGAGAAAATCAAAGGTACTGTCCTGATCGGATGTGATACAGAAATAGGCACAGGGCTGCTTGCCCGGCAGCTCCATATCAATTTCATCATGGCTGGTGATCTGGCAGATGGGCCGATTCTGAAACACCTGCAAGCGGCTGCCCAGCCCAATGATAACGCCGCTGCGCACCGTATCTGAGGATTGGCTGAACAGCGCATAGGGTGCTCTGGCAGGATGGCTGGCATGCAGCATGGAAAAACGGTTGTCCAGCTCCTTCTCCGCGTTCAGCACCAGCAGCTTATAGACCTCACCGATGTTCCGGCTCTCCGGTGGATAACCCAGTGCCACATACAGTACCAGCGCTTTCAGCAGGTTCATCTCCGCGGCGTTCCAGAAATGGTCGCCCTTTTCGCTGCCGGTATTCCTGATGATAATGTCGCAGAAGATTTGCGCCATCAGCTCATCACCCTCAATCTCCACCAGGCAGTTCCATGAATCAGAGTTCTCCGGCTGGATCAGGTTGAACACCTTTACCACGTAGCCCTTGCTGCGCAGATATTCGCTGGTCTTTTCGTAAAGCTCCGATTTCGGGTCGGTGATGATCAAGGACTCCTTGTGGCCGTTGTGGGCCTCGGACGCGCTTTGCAAAATGCGATTGATGCAGTAGGCTCGCGTTTTCATGGAGCCGCTGGCGCCGAACACGGCGATATTGCCGTTAAGCCGGGAGTTTTCGGGAATACACACCACCTGATTGTCCAGCTTGCCCAGTATGACGCCGCTGTGCTTGCGGATATCGGACACCAGATCAAGGACGCCCTTCATCTCCGCTTTCTCCATGAAACCAGCCGTTCCGTAGGTGCCTTTGTTGGAGTAGGTCAGGTTGCGCTCCGCGTCATACTCCCCAACATCGGAATAGCCCATGCGCATCACCATGACGATCAGCAGGCCCAGCAGCAACAGGCAAAGCCCCACGCCGATAATGCCGCTCTTACTGAGCAGCGCTTCGCAGCAAGCGGAGAGGGACAGCACCGGCGCGGCCGGGGAGCTTCCGTCGCCTGGCGTTCCGCCCGCGTCCTTCCACTGTTGATAGTTTCGGACGAATTGCGATAGATAACCGCCGCCAAACAGCAGCCCTGCCAGAAATAGCGGGAGCGCGAATAGCAGACTTCGCAGTTTCTTTTTTTCTACAGGAAAAACCTCCTCTCGAACGCAGCAAAATCAATGGCCTGCACAACAGCCCTGTCGCCGCAGTAGAGGCGCAGCACTTCAGCCTGATGGTCGAAGCAGATCAGGATGCCATAACGGTCTTGAAGCCGCAGTGCCGTATCGAACCGCCTGATCCGCGGCAGGTCACAGTCATAGGCGAACAGCACCGGCGCACCATCCGGCGTCATGGCGTCATTCTCCACTGTTTCACTCAGCTGCCGGGGCTCCAGATCAAGGAGCAGCAGCTCACGCAGGTCATTGTCCAACTCTTCATCACAGAGGAGGCGCAGCAGCACCTCTCCATGATGGTCGTTGGTCAAGAAGCAGAACCGCTCATAGCTGCCATCCAGAACGAAATAGTTTTTGCCACCCTGATCAGTCAGCAGCTCATAGGCCAGTTCCATGCTATCACCCAGCAGGAGACCCCGCACCGCATCCGGGTGATACTGGTGCGGCATTCGTTCACGGCACAGCACCGTCTGCATGAGTGCCTTTGTCCGCATCTCAGCTTTATAACTCCATTTCATCAGCGCGTTGCCCATGTTGTAAACCACGTGGATATGCTGCGGTGTCAGCAAAACGCCCACGGACCGGGCACCACGGATTTTAACAAAGGTCGTCCCCATCTCCTTGATCTCACGGGATGAGTAGAAGGCAGGGGTGCAGATGCTACCAGTCGCTGTTTCACCGGGACGGAATACGCCGGGTTTTTCATCGCGGAAGATACTAACGTTGGCGTTACGCATGGTGATCAATGTCTGCGAGACACGGTGGAGTCGAAGCCGCTGCTCCGGTTCACTCCTGATGTGGTTGGTGGCACAGGCTCCGGACATGTAGAAAGAAAACCTCTCCGGGTTGTGCTCCAGCAGCAGCTTTTTCGCCGCGGCGGTGAGCCGGTATCCACGCAGTCCGTTCTTATAGTAGGACAGCAAAAGCCGCTGACGCTTCAGCGACTTGACCACGTTCTCTTTGTAGCTGGTGCCACCGGCGAGCCTGCTCAGTTGGCTGGCCGGCAGCTCACCGGACAGGGCGACCAGAGCCAATAGCTGATAGGCTTGTGATAGGCTACCGGGAGCTTTCTGTGGTAGGGTACTCATACTGACCACCTCCTTCTGGTGTGCAGTACCCAGACTGCCATGACCACGGTATTTTTCGCCCGCACCGGTCATGTGGAAATGCCCGGAAACACAGGCTTTGCCGTACCATTGTCATGTGTACTGTTTTTGATACGGTAGAAACACTATAAATCGGATATAGATCTGAGCCGATTCTCGCGGTCCGAAAGCCAGCCCTGAAAACGCTCCTTATCCATCACCGACACGCGGGTACAGTCACCGTCGCCGATCTCCGTCGTGTTATAGGCATCGCACAGCAGACCTGTATCATCCTCCATAACGAAAGTGGCAATCACATCCAAAAGCTGCTTGAGCTCCAGATTGTCATAGTCACGCACCCGGTTGGGCGACAACTCGCGGCTGTAGATATGAGAAAAGCAGACAACACAGTGCCGGAACTTGGGCAGCGTGTGTGTCTGCGCATACTTACTAAGCGTGTAGTAGATGGGGTCTGTCAGATACTCGCAGCTATGCTTCTTGCTCTTCTTAGGCAGTAGGCAGGGGAGCGTGATCTCCAGTATGCCATCTTTCTCTATAACAGAGATGCCCTGCATGACACCAGCCGATGTCAGATACTCGGCTTTTCGGATGGTGGTCGTCTCATAGATCAGGTGCCGCAGCCGGCAGGCAATGACCTCACCCCGCAGTGCGGCCTCGGTGGACAGCATTTCATAGTTATCTGAATGCCGCTGGATATTCGTGTTGTCCATAGCGTAGAGCGTGTTGGACAGGCGGGTGATCTCATTCAAAATGCTCTCTATCCGCTGCGAGAGGGTGGCTCTGTCCACAAGGTTCCTCCTTCCTGAAGTACTGTACGCAGCCCTGCTCATCCACCATGCAGTAGGCGGCGATATGAGGGATGTGCAGGTGCTGCATTTGGTCTTCTTCCTCAATGATAACGAGCCGTTGCCCGGAATCATCTTCCGCGGCCAGCGCGTGCTGCAGCAACGCTTCCTTACCCGGGCCTACATAGACGACCTCATATACCTCGCCATCGGCGAAGAATACCAGCTTTGCCGGCATATTGTCAGGGCTGTGATACTCCACCTTTTCGATAAAGTCCAGCAGCACCCATAGTGCCGCTGTCAGTTCTCTGTCCTCGCGGCAGTCAGGGACATCTCCGTAGCAATCCCGGTCAGTGTTATAAAATATCCGCTGCTGCTTGACCAGATAGCGCAGCAGGTTTTCAATCACGCCCTCCTTGCCCGGATACAGGCGTAGAAGCTGGGCACGGCGCATGCAGTGATAGACGGTTATGTTCCGCAGCAGCTCTGCGGCCTCCTGTCCATAGATCTGCTCTCTGTTTCTCATAGGCGGCATCACCTCCGTAATGCGTATTAACTCCGTATTATATGCGTATTGATTTTGTAATGCGTGTTATCTCCGTATAAACGCCGTATTAGGCTTCCGGACGTTTCATGCGGCGCAGAAGATCAAGCAGCTCACGGCGGTCTGTGGTGATAAGGTCGCGTTCCAGCGGACTGGCCTTGAACTCTACCGTGATATTGTTGTTATTGCTGCTGATCAGGCCGTTACCCCGCTCAAAGTGGGTGATCTCCATGACCTCCGCTTCGGAGAGATGCAATACCTGCTGAACGCGCTGGGCCTCTTCATCCTCCAGATTCAGTATGACTTTCGTGCGGCAGTTGTTGATAATCCCCTTGCCGTACTTGCCGTTGTCCAGGGAGAAGAAGTCGTTTAGATCCTGCGTCGCGCAAATGCCGCTGCCGGAATAGGCGCGGATGGTCTTGAAGATCTCCAGCACCATTTCAGCCGCCAGACGGTTACCGATGCCGAAGGCGCCGGAGCCGCCGCCGATGAGCTGCCAGCATTCGTCGATGAAGATGGCCTTTTCCTCCGTGCGGTTGGCTTTGGCTTTATCCCACACGAAATCCAGAGCTACGAACATGCCGATAGGCAGCAGATCACCGCTAAGTTCCGAGATGTCCAGCACTGTGAATTTGTTGTCCAGATTCACATTGGTCTGCTGGTTGAAGGTACTGGCCGAGCCGTGTACAAAGCGGTTGATGATGTTGGAAAGGCGTTTGGTATCGCTTTCCTCCTTCAGAACGTCGTAGAGGTCTCCCAACACCGGCATCTGGCGGTAAACGTCGAGGTCATCCGGATCACGGAGAGAGGCATTGTCGTGGGTAATGCCTTTCCGCGCATAGGTGCGGATCAGGGCGTCATCCAGCAGCTGCTTTTCCTCATAGGACATATCCGGGATCAGCAGTGCGAAGAAGATGTGAAGCCTCTGGATCTTGGCTGCCAGTTCAGAGCGTTCGATGCCGGGGCCATCCAGCATAGTTTCTACGGATTTGTCCACCTTGCGGATCTCCAACACATTGATACAGCTCTTGGAGGCGGGGGAGATACTGATGAACTCGCCGCCCGTATTGACACAGGCACGATGGAACTCATGACCCTTCAGGGGTGCCAGCATGAAAACCTGTATGCCCTTGCGCCGCATACGGAGCGCCATCAGCAGGATCAGGAAGGTCTTGCCCGCGCCGCTGGTGCCGCATACAGCAATGTTGGCGTTTTTATAAACCTTGGAGTCAAAGATGTCGATGATGACCGGAGAGTTGTTGTACTTGTTCAGGCCGAACAGGATGCCGTTTTCATCACTCAGCTCATAGGACGTGAAGGGGTAGCAGCTTGCCACGCCGGTGGTCAGCGCATTGCGCTTGGAGCGTTCAAAGAGGTGCTTCTCCATGCTGACCAGCGGCAGCGACGATAGAAACGCCTGCTCCTCATGAAAGGCGCAGCTGCACACGTCCATATCTCGGGACACGAGCAGTTTTTTCAGTTCATTGACCTTCCATTCCAGTTCATCCACCGTGGGCGCTGTTACTGTGATCAGCAGGTTCAGATAATAGAAGTCCTCGTTGTTGCCTAAGCCTTCCTTCAGAAAGTATCCGCTTCGGATAGCACCATCCAGATCATCAAAGTCCGTGTTGGTATCGCTGGCGTCCTTTATCTTACTGCGGTTGATACGGAGCTGCTGTCCCAGCCGCTGCACCATGCGTGCCTTCGGCTGGCGGCTAATGAACATATCCAGGTCAATGCCATCCCCGGCGTTGACAATGAGGGACAGCCAGCCAGCCGGCACCTGCGCCTTATAGCCGGTGGAGGGCACCAGCAGATAGGCGTAGTAGAGTCCGTCAATACAGATATGCCGCCCGTTGGTGAAGTCGATGGTGTCAGGGGCAAAGAACTCCGTACAGGGAATGGCGTCGATCTCAGATTCCAGTCCCTTCGCCTGATACTGGGCAACGATCCGGCGAACTCGATCCGGCAGCGACGTGGTGGTGTTGCGGCACAGCAAATGGTAGAGGGTATCGACCGTAAATTCATCATCGTTTTCCGGGATCAACACCTCATTGCCGCATTGCTTGAGATAATTGACTGCGGTGCGGGCCGCCGTTTGCAGGGAGGCGATGGCCTCCTCTTCCTCGTTGCCGCGTTTCCGGCCTGCCCACGCCTCATATTCAAATACCATGAAGAAGCGGCGTGTAGTGGCTTCCCGTGCGCCAATCCGGTCAATGAGCGTCAGATAGTCCTGCTGCAGCAGGCGGCAGTTTTCATCGGTCTCCTGCGCCATCTCCTGCTGCACGATCTCCCTATGCCGGTTCAGGTCGGCACGCTTGGCAATGACCTTGATCTGCATTTTGACCGGGCTGATCTTCAGGAACGAGATAAACGAGTAGATGATGTTCCGCTGTTCTCTGGCGCTGCGCAGCAGGAAGTTGATAGGTATAACTTCGACAATCTTCAGGTAACGGTGATCCCGTGTGTAGATGATGCCGTTTTCGATCTTCTCCACGGGTAGGTATTCCGCCACGGGATTGATGTACTTGGGCGCGTCGTCGCCGCCCTTGGCCTTGCGCTTTTTCCGTTTCTTCCGCTTGCCCTGTTCCTCTTCGTTGCGTGTAATAACGCGGCGGTTATGGAGGTATTTCAGGACAAGGAAGATGAACGACGAAAGACTTTCGCCGTTGATGCCCACCAGCGCGATAATGCCCAGCGGCAGCGCGGTCAGGCATAGAATGATGATCTTGGCTGTCAGCGTCAGTGTGGACACCGAGAACACAGGTATGCCGATAGCCAGCACGATAACCAGCGCCTCAGCTGTGTTGCGGAGCTTCAGCAGTCCGCCGAAAAAAGTCCCGCCTTCAATAAAATTGGGCGGGATGATATAGGTGTCATATTCATTTGGTTTACTCACATTTAGTTCTCCTTCCTACCCTATGATCCAGAAAGGCCCACCAGCACCGGCACGGCCGCTGGCTTCATTCAGGATGATAGCCAGATCCCATGCCTGTTGGCTTCGGGTATAGTTGGCAGGGTCGGCCACCAGTATCTTTCCGTTCTCCACACCGCGCAGCACGATGAAGTGTCCTGAGCTGGTGAAATGACCTTTCAGCATGATTGCCACCACCAGCTTGCCTTGAGAGAGCGCATCCACAATGCGCTGCCCTTCTGTTTTCCCGCAGCCCTGTACCGGAAGCCCCCACGCTTTGGCAGCACCGGGGATCAGCGAATGGTAGGAACCGCTTCTACTGCACCAGTAGCCGTTTTCATAGGCCCAACGTGCCATCTCAACGGGATCGACCGTCTCGTTGGTCAAAGAAGATACCACCATTGCCATACAGGTAGGCCCGCAGCCGTAGGTGCCGATGTTGTCGGTGCCGTAGGGCTTGCTCGCGTACCGCTTGTCCAACTGATTATAGTAGACCACCTGCGTCGCGCCATCCGAGAAACGAATGTCGCCCAGAGATACAAGGCCGGTGGACTCGGCGGGCAGCAAGCCCTGCATCATACCATCGCCCAGGAATACGCTCAGGTTCTGGGCGTAGTTTTCCGCCAGTCCCTTTTGTTCATCCGACAGGGCGAATATCTTATCCTCAAAATAGGCCTCTCCGTTATAGACGATGGTATATATCTTCCATATCTCCGTGACTTCCGTTTCCGTCACCGTAACCTTGCCGGTCTTTTGGTCAACGGTCGTGTCTGTCACCGTTGTCGTGCGAGGCTCCTCCGTGCTTGTGAAGGTATAGAGGGCGTCCTTTGCCTTGCGGATCAGCGTTTCCATATCCTTGAGGGAGATAGATGCGTAGTCCTGATTTTTGGCGGCACAGTACATGGCAATGAAGCGGTTGGCATTGTAGGCCGGGGAGCTTTCGTATGGATTGATGATCTCTTTCTGGTCAGCGCCGGAAGCGGTAAAATCCGCGTCAATCCGGGCGCGAACATCCTCCTGCCCTTCCTCCAGCAAGTCGCTGATTGCCTGCGAGATCTGATTGATGTTCTCCACAATGGCGGCGTTGTCGTTGAGGATCGGTGTGTCTGGACTTCCTTCAACCCCTGCCTTGGTCAACCCGCCGAAGATCAGGGAGGGTAGCAGCATGATGAACAGGATGGGAAGCACCAGCAACCCGGCAATGATGGCAGCAGCCGCCTTGCGATGTGTCCAGAGTGCCGCTGCCGCCGCACCGTAAGGGCCTGCGGCAGCAGCGCCTTTTGCCGCGCCGCTTACCGCTTTTCCGGTTTTGATGGCGCCGCGCACGGCACCGCCAGCGTGTGCGCTGATCTCAGCGGCTTCGTTCAGACCGCTGCGTTCTTGCTGGGTCATATCAGGTCTTGTCCTTTCTGCGAGGCGGGTCAGGCAGACGCCGGATCAGGCTCTCACGATAGGAAATGCCGCCATCCGGATTCTGATAGGGCTTTTTCTCCACTACGTCCTGTGCGTACTGCCTATACCATTTTGCGCCGTCCACAGTGGTGACGGTGGTGTATTCCCGTTTTGGCTCCATATACTGTTCAGTGCTGTACATGGCAAAGGCACGACCGGCAGGTTCTTCCTCAGAGGTCTCCGTGCCGGTGATATGCCCACCGCCGATCTCCACATTGGAGAAGTTCGGAATGTCAGCCGCGCCTTCACCAAGAGCCGTATAGCCCATATAGGACTTGAGAGCGTCCGCCGCCATATTGCCGGACATGACATCCCCAGATCCCGCACCGCCGGTGGCAATCCGGCTGATAACGTTATTGGCAATATCGCCGCCCTTGGTCATAGAGGCACGGAACGCCATGCCGCCAACGCCGCCGCTGCCTGTGCCGGTGGCGTTTCGGTATGCGCCGTTATAGAAGCTGCGATTGGCAACACCGGCCAGACCACCTTGCAGGAAGGTATTGCTGTCACCGCCACTGCCACCGGTGCTTCCGGCTCGCCCTGCATTACCGCCTCGACCACGGCCGGCAACACCACGGGCGGCGGCGATGCTCCGTGCGGCCAACATTACCTCTGCCAGCATGGAGCCGCCTGTATGCCCTACGTTGATGCCCAAGCCTTGCATGAAGCTGTCGATCTTCTGTGAGATTTTCAGAAAAGCTACCGCGCACAAGAACCAAACGAACAGGTTTCCAGCTACGCCTTCTTTTCCAGACGCTGATACCTGAGACTGCACATCCGATTCTGTCAGCGCAAAGACGGGGATCGTGAGCGCACATATAACCAGTACGGAAAACACGACCCCTGTGATGTATTTCATTTTTTGATTCATGATCGTCTCCTATAGGGATAGGGGGTTTGCCAGGAAGGTTCCCACCATAGTGATGAACAGGCGCAGGCACCATGCGTTCATCAGCAGCAGGAATATCTGGCCGCCGAACATCCGGCACCACGCCTTGAAGATATTGGAGGTGGTCTGTGCCGCACCCGTAGCAAAGGCCACAGGCGCCGTGAATACCAGAACGCCCAGCAGCACATAGCGCTCCGCCGCCTCAAACAGCAGCTTGATATAGTTCCATGCCAGTATGAGGACGAGGATCAGGGCGATAAGGGCCACGGCGCCATTGGCGCAGACGCCGATGATAGTAAGAATGACTGAGTTGAAGTCGGCAAAATTCAATGCGGGCAGTTCGGACGACATGATCCATGCGTAGGGTGTCCCGCCGATTTTCAGTATCAGCTCCACGATTTCATCTGCGAAATAGGCCAGCAGGATAAACAGCACAGGGCGGATCGTCAGCTTTACCGGGTCTTCTGCCTCTACGCCTGCTATAAGGCCGTAGTTCTTGAATAGCTGCCAGATCAGGTTCAGCAGGATCATGCCGATAGCCAGTGCCACGAAGATGTTGTACATCGTCTCCGCGGCAGGGAAGTAGCGCAGGAAGGTGGTCATGTCGCAGCCCAGAGCCCCCAGCACAGAGGTGTTGATAAGGTCAAGGCCGTACATGACCTGTTCTGCGATCCATTCTACAGTGCCATCTAATATGCCCATAGCACCACTCCTTTCTCAGTCGGGCAGCGAGGTGTTATCCGTTCCATCTGCCATCCGCGAAGAAGGGCGTCACATAGGACATGATGAAGCCCAGACCGTTGAGGATCGCCCAGGTGATGATGATACGCTTGAGCCATGCGCGGCTTTCATCCACGGTGCGGCCGCTGCGGGAGAAGTTCATCAGCAGCAGAGCCACCGACGCGGTGACAATGGCGGCGATAGTGGAGATCAGAAGGATTTGGTTATAGACATCCTTCATGATTTCATTGGCCTTCTCCCATACAGTCGCGGCAAAGACCGGTTGGCAGAGCATAGCGGCCATGGTCACACCCGCGAAGGCCGCGTATAGTGCCTTGCCGGGACTCGCCCTGTGGAGATGTGTCTTGGTCAGGTCATGTTTTTTCACTCGTGATACCTCCTATGATAGAAAAGATGTGGCGGGGTCGCTCCCTAAAAGCCGCCCCTCTTGGACTGCCCAAATACCCGGAAACAAAATAACACCACCCCGTAGGATGGTGTTACTCGTATCGCCTTGGCATAGTTTTGAGCATACACAGTATAGCACACTTGGATTTACGCCGAAATCGCAAAACCGTGCCAATGTTGTGGCGGGAGAGTGCCTTTTGCAACTCCACGTAGGTTCTGATCGTGTTATCCTTTCAGGTGAGTAAAAGCGTCGTATAATCGTTGCTATTATGAACCATTATACTCAAGCAATATGATATACCACAAATCCTTTTGAAAACCAAATTAGCTCACCTTTTCAAAGCCTTTTTTAGTTCTTGCCCTTGTATACTTTGCTTTCAGATATCCGTCCAATAATTTCTCATGGGTGTTCGAATAGAGCTCATCAGAACGCAGCAAGTCAACATTTGCTTCGACACCGACCACAAACGCAGTTGCGGCTGGCTTGTCTTTAAACCCTTTAATTGTCGTCAGATATGCTAATGCAGTTTCCGTGTCGAGTCCTAGTATAAACTCTATGCAGGCTTCGCTCTGCAGCACCTTGGCAAAAAGAGCCAGTTTCTCTTGGCAAGTTCCTTCATACATCCTTTCTGACATCAACCGTTCGATAAAGGCTGTGTTTTCTGCCATGTATTCCGATGTATTCTTATAGCCGGGTTGCTGGAACATTCTCAAATAGACCGGCCATAGGATTTTCCCGTGTTCACCATCCTCTGGCTCAAACCTCCTCAGCGCACGGGTTTTACAAGATACATACCGCTCATACTGTTTGAGATCGAAATATCTCTTGTAAACCTGCTCTGGCACAGTATAAATGGTATCGAAAGAGCATAGCAACTGTACAGTAGTTTTTGTTATTGTTTTGCTCAAATCACTACTATTAACGGCATCAACATATGCCTGCTGCAAGTCTTCGTCCTCTTTCAATTCACCATTCTTTAGCATCTGCCCTTCCCATTCAGAATCCATAATCCGCGTTGCCGTCATGAATCGAATTTTTTCAGTGGTAGCATTAAGATTTAATATCGCTTCAAAAGCACCTTTAACGCTGTTTTTTCTCTGCGCAGACATATATCTATAGCGCACCATGTCAAAATCCAATGAATAGAAAAGCTTACTTGCCACCTCAGGAGCAAGCTTTGCAATAAATAGCAATATTTTGTGCGACTCGGTGGTTCCTTGTTTTGTCCTGTTAAAATACCTTGACAGCATTTCAACTTCGTTCTCTGTAACCAAGGAAGGCGGGATCAAACTTATCACATCCTCAATAGGTGCATAGAACAATCGCTGCAGTTCAGTTTCTGTCATAACAGGACACTCTTCGCCAAACAGAAACTTATACCGCCTCCAGGTCTCCGGTTTCTCCTTCAAAACAAGCTCACGGATGGCCATAAGATAATCATTATTTTCTATCAACCAAGCCTGCTCTTCCTGTAATGCAGTCACAACACTATTGCAGTCAAACGGGATAGGATCCTCACGAGATAGCATTTGCAAAACAACATCTACCCAATGCCCATATATCTCCATCTCCTTTGTTACTGCAGGCGTATATCCTTCAAATCTGCCAAGCGTCGAAATATAATCCGTTGTCTGTTCAGATAATCCCTCCTCGCTTTCCTCTGCTACCATATTAACAAGCTGCTGGTACTTCCCAAAGAGGGACTCGCATATATCCCCCTTACCATTGCTTATTGCAGTAAACACCAAGCTCTCAAAATCAGGGGTGATCCTCATTATTTTTTTCTGATAGAACAGCATGTCTACCAAGACCGAGGCATCCTGCAGCATTTCCCATGCTGCTGTCAAGAATTTCCGCATGTCGGCCTGTATTGCATCTACACTTGCTTCTCGCACAAAGCGCACGGTCATATAATAAGCCATATCAGTGTTGAAATCCTTGCTGGCGGTATTGACTATCTTCAGTGCATCAAATGTGGTAACATTATCCAGTTCTTCTTTTGAAGCCATCTTATGCACGCCAAAAAACAATGGGCGATATCGCTGTATTTCACCCGAGAACTCCCTGCATAATTCCTTCCTCAACTGAAGCAGGGCCGTTTCTGAAAATTTTTCCTCCCACACTCTGACAAAATCAGTTGCATGCACTGCAGTGTAAAATTTCCTGTCAGAGTCAAAACGGAGAATCTTTTTAATTTGCATAATTGTTTTTTCAGTTGCATCAGATGAATAGTCGAGTTCACTCACCCACTTAACGACTTCCGAAAAAGCATGTTTTAACGCTTCTATGTAGAGTTGCTCAAACGAAAAAACTACATCTGGCAACGGCAGTTCCAATCGCTTGCGCTCCTCAAAAGTGCTCTCAATAATCTTGGAGTCGCCCTCTATAACTTTGTCAATTGATTCCTCCAATCCTGCTATTTCTTCACCGTATAGTATCGCTCGTTGAACTGTACGCTCGTCCACATTGAGAACTTTGCTATTTTGGGGATAGTTGTAAAAATACATCCGATAATTATTGTCAATCTTTTTAGATTTTACCAGCTGTTGTATTTCACTCCTGTAACCTTCGCTGATACCCGGCAAAATTTTGGCTATTTCCTCATCTTTAAATCCATTCTTTAGATAGAGATTTACAAGTTTTTGAAAAGCCTTCCCGTCTGTTGCATAAAAATCCTCTTCAAATTCCGTGGTTATATAAGCAACTATGGCGCACTTTTCAAACTCTATATCCCCACCAGCATTTCCGCTGAACCTTTCATGTAAAGATTCAAAAAGCGAAAAAGCTATATTGAGTCTATCTTTTATCTCTCGAAGCCCCAATCTTGTTCCGCGAATAATCCACTGAATGCCTGGGATATTCAGCACCTCTCCTTCCCATTCAATACCAACTTTCTTGATGTCGGCTTCTTTTTGCTTAAGAAGTTCATTTAGAATGGTTTTATAGTCATCAATATTTATAGTTTGCAAATTGAGTACATAGTCAAACAGTTTTTCGTAAAGATGCCCATATTCTTCTCCCGCATTTTCTTTTGAACAGAGAAGGGTTTCTGGTTTTACATTGATGAGAAAAGTAACTTTGTTCCGGTATCTGCATTGCTGCCCAGCTACACTGTCGGGGACATAGTACTTTCGTAGTTCCTTCAGAAAATTAACAACGGCGTCGTTATCATCTGTTCTGTCCAAATCCTCAATCACTACAATATAGTGTCGACTTCTCCTTTTTAATATAGGCACTTTTTGCAAAACTGCTTTGCCGCTTTTGTAACGAAGGACATCCGAGCGATAGAATTGCATGATCTCATTGGCATCGATCTTACGATCCCCTTCCGACTTATTTGAGGAAAACACGATTTCTGCTCGTGTAATTACAATTGCTACGAGTATTGCTGCTATAAGTAGCATACACCACTCAATGATAGCTGCCGCTTCTCCGAAAAATGGAATGGAGACCTCAAGCTTCTTTGGAAAGATGTACCCCAAGGAAAAAAGCACGAGCGCCATTAAGATGCTTATCCAGTAGGGGAGTTTATCCGTCTGAACTTTCAACAATCCGAAGTTTTGGCTCAGACGCCGACTCACATAATTACCTTTTCTCCAGTTGATTTGGCTAATAAGCTGGTAAACAAGTCCTTTGTGAAGTTCGGTCGTATCACCACTATGTATGTGCGTCTTCTGGCCTTCTTCCCTGTCTGCCTTCCCGTTGCCCCCTGTTGGAAAGAGGTTAGACCACATAGATATCTTGATAACGCGCTTATGTTGGTTTTCTCTGTATTTTTCCTGTAAAAGTTCAACAATGCTGGTTTTGCCTGCGCCAAACGGGGATGTTAACGCAACCATTTGACCACCATTTGAAATAGCAGCATCCAGCTTCTCAACGTATGTAGAGAAGCCAATCACGTCCTCACTCGTTGTCGTGATTGGCGTGTTCATGAATACTAGTGACTTGTTTGCGCTTATAGCTTCTGTCTTTTTGTTCTTTTTACACATATGCCGCCCTTTCCCCAGAATAGCCCATATACTTTCTTTGAGTATATCTGATATTGTGTGAAATTGCAATTGGTTTTGAACTCTTCGGCGGTAATATACGCAGATTATTTGACAAAAAGTTCCCATTTAGCCACGCAGAATCTTTGCAGACAATAAAGTGACACCGTCAAGTCTCCGCTTATTCCTGCGATGAGTTTTTCCCTCCTTGGAATCATCCGTAGCATTGGGAGATGCCTTGTCGCCGGTAATCTCCTCCGCGTATCGGCGTGGATCGAAGCATCATTCAAGAGAGTCCTTTCCTTGCAGGGCATATTTGGAACCAGCAAGCAAAAAGCTTGTGTATTTATGAGAATGAGCCTGCTTTCTGTGTTCGAAAGCAGGCTCATTTTACCTCAATCACATCCTCACCCCTCCGGCACAAACTTCTCCAGCATTGCCAGGCTCTCCTTCGATGAATAACCCCACAGCACCGAGCTCAAGGCATCAATCGCCATCTGACGCTTGCGGAAGTAGGTGCGGTAGCTGATGTCCCGAATGTGCGGCTCCAGCTTGTCGATGATCTCCTGCGTGTTCGCCAACTGCTGCGGTGACAGGTAGGTGTAGTACAGGAGCCAGTAATAGCTCTCACCGTACTTGTGCTTTGTCCGCAGCAGCTCCACGGAGGTATCCAGCAGCTTCAGCATCTTGTAGCTGCGCTCGATGCAGCGGGCATGATCCTCAATCGCCGAGCCCTCGAAGGTGATGCCGGCCACATAGAGGGATTCCAGAAACTCCTCTATGCTGCTGCCATACTCGATCTGGAACTGCCGACGTACCTGCTGCACGGACAGCTCCAGGCTCCACACCACGTCCCGGTACTTGCGCAACAGCATCCACGTGTCATGGTACAAGGGATTCTCAGTCACTTTGGGTTCTTGTGCAGTCTTTTTCATCGTTCGCCCTCCTTATCGCCGCGCATCTCCGGCGGGTGCAATCTGAGTTCAAAGTGATAGACTTCCTGAGCGTCACCGCAGGTGACCACCAGTTGAAGCCACCGGCGCAGCGGAGGCACCCCTTCTATCGTAACCTCGCAGTCGTCGGATAATGGTAATAACATATACTTGGATTTGGGGCATGAAGCGCACGGCAACCCTTGTGCCACAAGGATTTCACGCATCTTTCGCTCGATTCGATGGCGGTTCATTTCTGAAACGCTACCGGCCTCATTTGAGCCGCTGGATGCCGCCGCGGTCAGGGTGGGTTCCTCCTGAAGCTCCAGCTTGATGCCCAGACTCATGGCGATCTCTTCCTTGTCCACCACGATGTCAGAAATTTGGAACATGGTGGAGAGATAGTTCTGGAGATAGATCGCAGTGCCGTGTGTGCCGGGGAAAGTTGTCAGCTGCAGATAGCCCCGTTCAGCCATGCGCTTGAGGTATCGACCGGCAGTTGCCTTAGAGACACCCCAGCGGGAAACCAGCTCCGCATAGCTGACCAATGGGCAGCCTGTACCGTTGCGAAGGTAGACCACCGGCCCCACATCGGAGCCAAGGACCTGTGGATCGTTGTAGACCGTGTTCAGCCACAGATCCAGCACAGCATCCATCTCCGAGCAGTGACCGGCACTGACCAGCTCCGTAGCCGTGGAGACAGGGAAGAAGAAAAAGCCGGTATCCTTTTGGCATGGCGCATTGTAGTCAAGGATCGTGTTGTGGCGCCGCCAGCCGCGAATCTTGAATTTGACCAGCTTGCCATGTCCGAGAACGAGAAAGCTGATAAGTCCTTTCTTTTGCAATCCCTCCAGTGCGGTCAAGGTCTGGCGGCGGAAGCGTGTGCGGAAATACTGGGACAATTCCTCCACGGACATGATCCATTCGCCGGGGTAGATGGTGTAGCTGATGCCATCGATGCGCTTGTATGAGGTGCGGAAGTTGGCATAGGCGCAGAGCACGACAAAATAAAAAAGACCGGAGCCTCCGCTCACGCGAATGCTCCGGTCTGCTATCAAGGCTTGTACGAACTGTCGGTAGATCCGACATCGCGGATAGTCTACGATCTGTTTGATCTCAAGTGTATATTCGTGCATATTTATTACCTCACTTTTTGTAAACAACTTAATTCCGAAAAGCGAAGAGATTGTGTTTGCCAAAAAAGATGCGCACAATTAAGAAAGGAACCTTTCCAATCATGCACATCCTTATTTTGCTGCCGCGTTGGGTTTTCTCGTTTTTCTTCGCACCATATCCGCACCATTTTGACATTGAGATATGGCGTTTTACATCAATTTACATTCTTCTGAAAAATGTGGAAGCCCTTATATTACAACGATTTGTGGAGATTTATAGAGATACATAAAGATGCATAAAAAGGTCAATTTATATCGATACCTAATTTCATAGAGGATAACCTCCCTTATATTTTTCGACTATATATCATACCATCTTTCCGCGGCGCATGCAAGCGCGGTGAAAAAAAAGACCGCCCGAGGCGGTCTTTTTCCGGTATTTCGTGTGTGCTTACGCCAGGAAGCCCCTGAGAATGGTGTCCTCGGCCTCCTCCTCCGTCAAGCCCAGCGTCTCCAGCTTCAGCAGCTGGTCGCCGGCGATCTTGCCGATGGCCGCCTCGTGGATGAGCTGCGCATCGGGACAGTTGGCGGTGATGGCCGGTACGGACTCGATCTTGGCCTGTCCCATGATGATGCTGTCGCACTGGACGTGGCCGAAGCACTGGGCGTTGCCCACCATGACGGGGCGGAATACCTGATGGGACTGGTCCTGCGCCACGGAGCGGGAGATGACGCGGCCCTTGGCATCGCAGCCGTTGAGCTGGATGTTCATATCGCTCTCCGCCGTCTGGCTGCCATGGGTCAGCAGGCGCTCCGTCACCACCACCTCGCTGCCGGCCTCGCAGAAGAAGTCCGTCTCCCGCTTGGTGGAGTCAATGCCGCGGATCTGGATGGTGTCCATCTGCATGGTGGAGTTCTCTCCCAGATACACCACGGTCTTGGGGTTCATCACGTTGCCGCCGGTCTGACCGGGGTCGTTCTCGCCGTAGTGCTTCTCGCTGTACCGCACCCGGGCGTTTTTGCCGATGTGGAACGTATGGATGCCGTCGTGACGGCTCTCGTCGCAGCCGGAGTTGTGGATGCCGCAGCCTGCCACGATCTCCACGTCGCAGTCGTCGCCCACGTAGAAGTCGTTGTAGACCAGCTCGCTCAGGCCGGTCTTGCTGATGATGACGGGGATGTAGCACTTCTCCCCCTTGGTGCCCGCCTTGATGCGGATGTCGATGCCCTGCTTGCCATCGGCGCGGGGCGTGATGTCGATGTGCTCCGTGGACTGGCGGGCCTCGCAGCCGCTGTCCTTCCGGATGTTGAAGGCGCCCACGGGCTTGCCCGTCAGGTCCGCGATTTTTTCCAGCAGCTTGGCATCAATATCGGTGATCATTGTACGCCCTCCTTTCTATCCAGCACGGGACAGCCGCCCAGCGTATTCGCCAGGATCAGCGGGAATATTTCCTGGGTGCTGCCGCGGTGGGCGATCTGTCCGTTGGCGATGACCACGATCTCGTCCGCCAGACGGATGATGCGCTCCTGATGGGAGATGATGATCATGGTGGCGTGACCCTCCTGATGGATCTGCTCAAAGGTCTCGGTGAGCCGCGCGAAGCTCCACAGGTCGATGCCCGCCTCCGGCTCGTCGAAGATCATCAGGTCGCTCTGCCGCGCCAGGATGGTGGCGATCTCGATGCGCTTGACCTCGCCGCCGGACAGGGACACGTCCACCTCGCGGTCCAGATAGTCGTTGGCGCACAGGCCCACCTTGGTCAGGTACGCGCAGCACTTGTCCTTGCTGAGCTTCTCCTGTCCCGCCGCCAGAAGCAGCAGGTCGTGGACCGTGATGCCCTTGAACCGCGGCGGCTGCTGAAAGCCGTAGCTGATACCGCGGCGGGCCCGCTCCGTGATGGACATGTCCGTCACGTCCTCGCCGTTATACAGTACGCGGCCGGACGTGGGCTGCACTAGCCCCATGATAACCTTGGCCAGCGTGGTCTTGCCGCCGCCGTTGGGGCCGGTGAACACCACCAGCTTGTGGTCGGGAATGGTGATGGAGACGTTTTTGAGAATGTCCTGCTCCCCATCGGGAGTAGATACGCGATAACAGATATTCTGCAGTTCCAGCATGAATGCCTCTCCCCTCTTTGAGGTAATATCTGACAGCAGTATACCAGAGCTTTCCACGCCGCTTTATGGCATCTGCAACAGTCAAAAGAAAAAGTGCTGTGACTTTACAACCCCGTCAGTGTAACAGATTCCCCCGCAAAAAGCAATCTTTTCCTGCGTATTTTGCCGCAACCAGGCGCCGCAGGCGCACCGCCGCCCCTCTGCGCATAGTATGCCGTGAGAAGGAGGCGTTCAAACATGGAGCAGGAACTGAACATCGCCTATGACCAAAAGCTGACCCGCGAGGTCTGGCAGCGGGTGGCACAGTCGCTGCCGCCGCTGGAAGCGCCCGCCGCGGATACCGGCAGCC
>ERZ791603.950-NODE-950-length-23881-cov-4.578905_pt1 | contig 23881 bp, 21 predicted proteins | sample MGYA00509966_ERZ791603 | MGnify/ENA primary metagenome ERZ791603 (study PRJEB30046, sample SAMN00791931) | human gut metagenome | study: EMG produced TPA metagenomics assembly of the A metagenome-wide association study of gut microbiota in type 2...
GAATGGAAATGAATCTGGCGAGAGAATGGTATTTGGTTGAAACACCATATTGTGGAGATCTGGAGTATGTACGGGCAAGGATACCGGAATAAAGCAGACAGAAAGAGAAATAGCCGCTTGGCTGTTAGTGATAAAAAATAAGCCCGGATACGGGCGGAAAAAGAGGGCGGATACGCCCAAAAGGAAAAGCTAAATCCCAGTTATGGCAGAGGTAGGTAGTAACTCACAAAGCCCTCGGCGTTTGAGAGCGAAATACACCCATCGCACAAATCAAAGATTTGTACTCAGGGTATTTCGCCCTGCCGGGAGCTATTGTAGCCGGAAACGGCAGTTGGTTCGTAAACGGATGCTGATGCATCCATTCACAAATAATATGGCAGAATTTATTTTGCCGAAGACAAGGAGGGAGTGCCTATCGGAAGAAATTCATTTATTCAAATGACAAAATTAAGCAATGTAAAAGGCAGGATCACTTATATATCCAGTCACGCAAAACAGGAAAATCTTTATGCAGTTTATGAAACCACAGAACGGAAATTTTGGAAGGAACTTGCAAAATGTAATCAGGAAGAATTTGTAAAAAGTGGGACAGAAGGAAAATGTATTGAGGCAAGAGAATTGATTATTGCTTTACCAGAGAGTTTTACAGAATATCAGCCGGATAGATTGCTACAACTTTTTACAAATCATTTTAAGCAGAATTATGGAATGGAGTGTATCGCTGCTTTGCACCACAATAAAAGAAAGACCAATTATCACATTCATCTGGTATTTGCAGAACGGAAGTTATTAGACGAACCAATCATCAAGATTGCCAGTAGAAATATGTTTTATGATGAAAATGGGAAACATGTCCGAACTAAAAAAGAGATACTGGGAGAAGATGGTGAGATAAGAGAAGGATGCCGCATTGTGAAAAAAGGCGAGGTCTATGAGAAGAAGCTGTTTACAGCGAAAGATGAACGCTTCAAGAGCAATTCGTTTCTGGATGAGGTAAAGCATTCCTATACAGATTTAATCAATATTTATGTGCAGGACGAAAGTCAAAAGTTGCAGGTATTTGAGCGTGGCAGTGTTTATCTTGCAACAAAGAAAATTGGAAAAAATAATCCGAAAGCACAGGAAATAGAAGCGGATAACCAAAAACGCCGGGAATGGAACAGAGCTGTTGATATGGCATTGATTAGTGGAGTGCCGGAACCGAAGATAATGGAAGTGAAGCGGAAAGAAATCACGGAGCCAATCAGGGAATCAATTGCTCGGCGTGGAAACAGACCACGATTATTTTCCAGAGTTGTAACAGTGGCGGTCGAGGCATTGGAGTTTTTGATAGCAAGTGTGCTGTTTAAGAAACCCAGGGAAGTGCCGGAGCAGACAAGTGTGGCACAGACAGAGCGAACGGAAGCCGAACACCAAGAGCATATTGCTGAAAATAGTATGGCAGCAGTTAAAGTAACAAAAGATGAAAAGTCAGAACCGGAACAACCCAAAATGACAAGGCGTGCATCAAAATATTCAAAACTTTTTAAGGTGAATAAAGAACTAGAAGAACAAAATAGTGCAATTCAGAAGAAACAAAAACAGCTTTCTGCAAAAAAGAAAGAACTGTCAGAGGTAAAGGGATGGTTTAAAGGAAGAAAGAAAAAAGAATTGCAGAATGAAATTGATGAATTGAAAAGTCAGATTAGAGATATGAAAGATTATCTTCCAAGGATTGTGCAGAAAATCGGATATAGAAGTGTACAGGAATTTTTAAAAGATTTTAAGGCTTCTCAAATTGAGTATAGCCAGTATCGAACTGCAATAGAAAAATGGAAGAAAGAAACGGGCAAAGATCCAATAGCACATGGTATTAGGGCGAAGCTGGCAGAAAAGAAACAGGAAATACAGAACGAACAGAAAAATAAACAGCATACCCGTAGTCAGAACAAAGATCGGGGAGCAAGATAGGAGGACAATCATGGAGAAACACATTATGGGAGAAAATGGAATCAGTTATACTTTAGGAGAGGACGGTCTGTATTATCCAGACCTGTACCTCCCGGAAGAGACAGAGTATCCGATTGGAAAGTATGGAATGTTGAGAAAAACTTATTTGAAAGAGCATCGGAAAGGATTATATCTGAAGCTGGTACTTGCTGGAAAGTTAAATGAGCACTTGCATCAGGTTGACGAGGAGTGTAATCAGATGATGGACAGATTGGTGGAGCAGATGAAAGAAAGGCAAGGCGTGACGGAAGAACTGAAGATGCAGGATCAGATGGCATGGGTTGGGAGAATGAATAATATCCGGGCTTGTGCAGAGGAGATTGTAGTAAAAAAGATTGTCTATGCGTAGAGTGTAGGGCGGATTTTTAGCTGCCCTTTATCATAAAAATATAGAAATGTAAAAATATCGAGAAAAGAACATAAGTTCGATAAAAAAGCTTGCAATTATTCAGATAAATGAATATAATGATGAGGAGAACTAACGGAGGATGAATATGGATTACTTAACAACAATGGAGATGTCAAAAGAGTGGGGGATTTCTTCAAGGAGAATTGCTGTTCTTTGCGAACAAAATCGTATAAATGGAGTTATAAAAAAAGGAAAAACATGGCTTATTCCGCAAGATTCTATAAAGCCTGCAGATGCTAGAAAAAATAATCATGGTCAGCGAGGTGTATCAAAATGTTAAAAGATAAAACATTGACATATATAAGCTTGTTTAGTTGTGCAGGTGTTGGTTGCTTTGGATTTAAAAAAGCAGGATTCGAGTGTATAGCAACAAATGAATTGATTGAAAGAAGAATAAATGTTCAAAAGTTTAATGATAAATGTAAATTCGATTCGGGATATATCTGTGACGATATAACGACAGAAGAAACAAAAAATAAGATTTTTGCAGAAATAAAAAAATGGGAAAAGATGGGCAACGATAAAGTGGACGTTCTAATTGCAACTCCGCCTTGTCAGGGTATGTCAGTTGCTAACCATAAGAAAGCCGAAAATGAGATTATTAGAAATAGCTTAGTGGTAGAATCGGTACATTTGGTTCAAAAAATAAATCCTAGATTTTTTATTTTTGAAAATGTAGCTGCTTTTATGAAAACTGGATGTACAGCACCAGATGGCTCGGTAAAGGCAATAGGCGATGTTATATATGAAGAATTAGGAGAAAAGTATATTATCGCTAGCAGAATATTGAATTTTAAAAATTATGGTTCCAATTCATCTAGAACACGTACTGTTGTTATAGGTGTAAATAGAGAGATGGCAGAATATGTATCTCCAATAGAGTTGTATCCAGCGTATGTAGAAGAAAAAAGTCTTAGAAGTATTATCGGCAATATGCCGGAACTTGAATGGGGAGAGATTTGTTCAAGCGATTTTTACCATGCATTTAGAACATATCCAGAGAGAATGAGATGTTGGATACATGATTTGAAAGAAGGCGAGTGCGCTTTTGATAATCAAGATGAACTGAAACGTCCACATAAAATAGTGGATGGTAAAATTGTACCTAATATTCAGAAAAACGGCGATAAGTATACACGTCAATACTGGGATAAAGTTGCACCATGTATTCATACAAGAAATGATCAGCTGGCAAGTCAAAATACAGTTCATCCGAAAGAAGATAGAGTATTTTCTGTTCGTGAACTTATGAAAATTATGACTATTCCAGATGAATTTAAATGGGTAAATTTTTCTCTGGAAGAATTAAATGCACTTCCAGAAAAAAATAAAAAAGCTTTGTTAAAAAAAGAAGAAATAAAGATAAGACAAAGTATTGGAGAAGCAGTTCCGACAAATATATTTTTCCAAATAGCGGAGAATATAAAAAATTTTATGGAACAAGAGCATTTTACAACTGCAATTATAAATAAAACGATAGAGAATTATAAGTTGGAAGATGCAGAGAATTTGATTAAATTTATTCAGAATAATCCGCTCAATTTAGGAAATGCATCATTAGCAAGGATTGCTGAATTAACAAATTCAAAAAGGGAAAATAATGCTGCATATTATACGAACAAGTTTATTTTGAATGAAATATTTAAGGAGTTGCCATCTATAGAGAAAGATGTGATAACTATTTTGGAACCATCCGTAGGAATAGGGAATTTCTTGCCTTTTATTTTCAAAAAATATGAGGAAACCAAAGAAGTAAATATTGATGTGGTAGATATTGATGGTCGTAATCTGGAAATATTAAGACTATTGTTAGCTAAGCAAAAGATACCATCTAATATGAAATTGAATTTTATTCAAGCAGACACATTGTTATATGATTTTAACAAGCATTATGATTTAGTTATTGGAAACCCTCCATTTTCAAAGCTGAAATCAAAAGATGCCGCAAAGTATCTGAAAAACAACATCAATAAAGAAACAACTAATACATTTGAGTTTTTTCTAGAAAAGGCAATGACACTATCAGATTATGTTGTTATGATAACGCCAAAAGCGGTATTAAATACCCCGGAATTCAGAAAAACTCGTGACCTGCTTGCAACTAAAAAAATTGATTGTATACAGGACTATGGGGAAAATGGTTTCAAGGGAGTGCTGGTAGAAACAATTTGCCTATTTGTTGATACAAACGAAAAGCCAAATGAAACTAAAGTGGAATCATTGACTTTGAAGAAAACCGTGGTTCAAAAGCAGAAGTATATTACAGATAAGGAATATCCATACTGGATTATTTATAGAAATGATTTTTTTGATGGTATTTCTCAAAGACTTGATTTTGATAAGTTTACGGTATTCAGAGATAGACAGATTACCAATTCCAATACAACTCAGGATAAAGGCAAAGATTGTTTAAGAGTTATTAAATCAAGAAATATAAGTGATGATGGAAAGGAAATAATTGATATTCCGGGATATGACTCTTATATAAAGAAAGACACTGTAGAAAATTTGAGTGCTTATAAATTTGTGGGAAATCAGAATGTTTATTTAACTCCGAATATGACATATAAACCAAGGGTAATGCGTAATACTGGAAATGTAGTAGTAAATGGTTCGGTTGCAGTATTGATTCCTAAAGAAAAGATGGCATTATCAGAAAGACAAATGGAATATTTCTCTTCTGCAGAATATAGAAAGTTTTATCAAATCGCAAGAAACTATCAAACACGTTCATTAAACGTGGATGCAACAAGTGTGTTTTTTTATGGGGTACTAAAGGAGTGCTGTAATGGATAATACAACAATACAAAAATTTTTAGATGAACATGATTATGATATCAGGAAAACACATAATGGGCGTTGGATAGATCAAAAATGTACAATGGATGTAGTATGCCTGGTATCTGATTGTATTGTGGAATATACCAGTAATAGAGAGGATAAAAGATTTACAGTAAATGATATCTGGTATAGTGATTATACGGTGGAAAATGTTCAACAAATTTTTAGCAAACCAAATCCTACTCAGAAAGCATCAAATGAATACGATAAGTATTTTGGACAGCCAATAAAGTTACTGGATGCGGCAGGCGTAATTCACGGTGAAAAAAGTGGAAGAGGATACACGTATTCTATCGTGAATCAAGAATTGTTAGAGTATATAAGCTTCAGAGAAAGAAATAGTTTTAACTTCTTATGTTTATATATTGAAAAAGTTCTTAAGGATAGTGGACTTTATAGAATATTTGAATACTTTTTCAGGTTACAGGATAAAAACAGTTTTAGAGAATTGAAAGATGCATATACGCAATTTACAATCAATTATACGCCGATAAATGGAGCAACAGAATGTGGTAGAATTTTTACTAAAGTGTTGAATCCATTAGCTTGTAAATATCGGAAATGTGGAACGGAAAGAGGTCACATATCAAAAGATATTATTACTCAAGATATGATTATGTATAATCAGAGAAATTGGAGAGATATTTTATCTGAGAAACCGAAAGATATGACGAGAATTGAGTATGAGATAACATTGCCGAAGCCTAGTGAAGACTGCATGACAACGTATCGTATTAATCGAGCTAAAAAGAATTTGCGTAGATTTAATGATCAGTATCGAAATGGAAAGACGGAAGTTTATGATGAAAGGCATATCAAGGATCCAGCTACACAGATGCATCATATATTTCCGGCAAGTGATTATCCTGCAATTGCAGACTATTTGGAGAACTTGATTGCCTTGACACCTACACAACATTATACATATGCTCATCCGAACAATAATACCCAATATATTGATAGAGCGTATCAATATGTGTGTTTGATCTCTAAGACAGGTACTATTAGAGATAACTTGCTAGGGAAAAATAAAGCTCCTATTATATATGATTTTTATTTGTATCAGACAGTACTGAATACGGGATTAGGAACAGAGGAATTTTATGAAATTCAAGAACTGGATTTTGATGGGCTGTTAAATTGTATTGAGAAGTATTATGTTTAAATGAGGAGAAAGTTATTTGAAGAAAAAAGAATTTAAAGAAAAATTATTTGATGCGTTAAAAAGTGATGTCGACAATGTGTCGTATGATGAGAAAATGATTCTAGTGAATAATTTGTTGATTGATTTTGAAAAAGAGAACGAACATTTGCGGGACACGTCAAATAAGGGGCAGAAATGGAAAGATGAAGAATTAAAAATAATATTATCAGATGCACCGTCTAAAGCTAACTGTATAAAGTATGCAAGATTATTTAAAAGAGGATATGGAAGTATCGAACAGATATATAGATGGTCAACAACTTCTCCGATAGAAATGTCAGATGAACGTAAAAAGGATAGTTTTATTTGTCAGATTAAAAAGGTAGCAAAAGAACTTGGACTTAGAGGATAAGGTGGGTTTCATGGAATTAAAATGGGGGAATATTTTACATTTTAACAGTGAAAAAGACTATTATGAAGTATTAGGATTTTTATCAAAAGAAGAGGAACTTATAAGAGTATATACTGAAAATAATGATAAAGCAGGAGCATGGTCCGGGCAAGGAAGAATGTCGCTACGTAATGTGAGCATAGATTCTTTGCCAGAGGCGTTAAAGAATGCGTTTGAAACGAGCGTTGATGGAAGGATCAGCGTGACACATTATGTGAAAAATCTTAAAGAGAATCACAATTTTTCGAGAGAAATAGATCCGACAGGCAGTGATTTTACGAAAAGATTGTACAAAGAATCTTTGGAGAAAGTTTTAGAGACTGTTCCAGAGGAATATGAAAATGATTTTTACAGAGGATACCATTGGAATTGTGAGGTAATAGAACGAGTTAGATCTGCGTCTAGGCATGAAATCAATTGGAATGAAGAAACGATTCAGGAAGAAGCGGTAGGCAGTGCTGAGGGAAAGAGAACTGTCTATTATACTACAAAATATGAACGTAGCACTAAAAATAGAGAGGATGCAATCCGAATTCATGGAACGAAATGTATGATTTGCGGATTTGATTTTGAACAAAAATACGGAGAGTTAGGAAAAGGTTATATTGAAGTCCATCATATAAAACCTTTAGCAACTTTGGAACAAGAGGTAGTTGTAAATCCAGAAACAGATTTAATTTGTGTATGTGCAAATTGTCATAGAATGTTGCATAGATTTAAAAATTATATTGTTCCGGTGGAAGAATTGAAGTATATTGTAGATGATAATAAATAATGTGTGGTATTGAAAGAAAAGAGGTATATTATGGGAAAACTGATTTTTGGAAAAAACGGACAGGTGCATTTTAATAATGAAAATGAAAAACAAGAAGCCATTGAGTATTTGTTAACATCTGACAATGTTGATTTTGATGTTCATGAGGATAATCAGGAACAAGGAGCTTGGGGACCAGAAGAAAGAATTCATTTCAAAAGTGAAGAAAGTGTACCAGATTGTTTAAAACGTTTGATGACGGCGGGAAGGCCAGGACTTTATGGAAGAATTAATTGTAAAGAATTTTGTGAAGAAATACGGAAAGAAGCGAAAAGGCGAAAACATAAATAATATTGTTATATAATGATCGGGAAAAATACAATATACCACTTATAGAATCAAAAGATTGACTTTTGATTCTATAAGTGGTATTCTTCTGTATAAGGAACAAAGAAAGAAGAGTTTTGAGATGAAACAAATGGGTCAAGCATTCCATCCGTCAATATTGCCAATTGATTCGGAACTTATAAAAATAGATATTTTTTTGGATGAATTGATTGATGCATCGACTAGTTTGGAAGTATATAAAGAAAAAATAAAAGATAGCAAATTGGATAGAGCGTGGTTTTTGCCAACATTACAGCAAAAAGAGGCATTAGCCTCTTCTATGATTGAGGGAACGCAGGCTACCTTAGATGGCGTCTTAGTAAATAGGGTAGTACCAGATAAAAAAGATGTTGATATTCAGGAAGTTTTAAACTATGATGCTGCTACAGAATATGGTTATCGATATCTAAAAAGAGGAGATTTTGATAAGGATTTTATATTAGACTTGCACAAAATACTCCTTAGTGGAAAAGTACGAAAACAAACCGATCAAATAGGTGAATTTAGAACTCATCAGAATTATGTCGGGACAATGGGCAGAAAACGTGAGATTACATACACACCTCCAGAACCAGAGATGGTTGGAAAGTTGATTGATAATTTAATCGAATATATAGAAAAACCAAAAGATAATTATCGGTCTTTAGTTAGAATTGCAATTATTCATGCACAATTTGAAACGATTCATCCGTTTATGGATGGCAATGGACGTGTGGGAAGAATTTTGATTCCATTATATCTCTATTATGTTGAGCAGATTGATATGCCGTGTTTTTTTGTTAGTGAGGCTCTTGAGAGAGATAAATTAAAATATTATACGTTGTTGAACAACATTAGAAATAAAAACGAATGGTCCGAATGGATTAAATTCTTTTTAATAACTGTAAAAAATCAATGCGATAAATATATACGTATGATATCAGATATTAATTTATTGTATGAAAAAGATTTAGAAAAAGCGTCTGGATTAGTTCGTACAGGAAATATGAGAACACTTATTAACTTGCTTTATAAGTATCCAATTGTAAATTCATCGACTATCGCTCAATGTTCGGATATTCCATCTGCAACTATTAATAGATATTTGAATGTTTTGGTAGATGCAGATATTTTATATACAGATGATAAATGTAGAAATAGAACATATTTTTATTATGATTTATTGAATATTTTACGAGAATAGGGGAAAGGGGGAATAAATAATTAGCTGAAAGCAGGATTTGACAAAAAATGGATTGAGGGGCAACTCAATCCAAAGTATTGTTAATGACCAATAGATGATTAACAACATTATACACATTTACTATATCATCTATTAATCCTGTTTGCAATCCGAAACAGAAGTTCGATTGATTCACAAATAGGTCATTTTTGTTTCAATATAGAGAAAATTATTATAAAGGAGCAAGTAGATGAGAAAAAAAGAATTAAGGCAACAAGATATACTGAAATTGATAGAGGGATTAGATATCTCTCCGACTATGTATAAAAATGCGACAGAAAAATATAAGGCAGTTGGTACATATCTACAAAATCAAGGACTTACTTGTGATATTTTTCCGCAAGGTTCGTTCAGCTTAGGTACTGTAGTTCGTCCTTATCGGGAATCTAAGGAAGCAGATTATGATTTAGATTTTATTTGCTGTCTGGGAGATAAGAAAGAAACAACAACTGCAAAACATGTAAAAAATGTTGTGAAAGAAACTTTATGTAATTCTGAAGTGTATAAAGAAAAACTTCAAAATATTGAATGGGATAAATGTTGGACCTTAGAGTATGCAGAAGTGAATGGTATAGGCTTTAACATTGATATTGTGCCGGGTGTTTCGGAATCAGATGATATTATACAATTGATGGTAGGTAATAACTTATCGCAGGATAATGCAGAGTTGGCGGTTGCAATTACTGATAAAAGGGAACAAAATTATTTTTGGCTAACGAGTAATCCAAGAGCCTATAAAAACTGGTTTGAATCGATAAATAAACCTTTTTTAGAGTTTGATCGTATAAATAAGCGAAAAGTCCTTTTTGAAAAAAGTAGAACAGTTTACAATAGTATTGAGGAAATTCCAGAAGGCCTAGAACGTTCAGCATTACAGAGGGTTATACAGATTTTAAAACATCATAGGGATGTTTATTATTGTAGAATAAAAAAAGAAAATCTCAAACCGACATCGGCAATAATAACAACTATTTGTGCAGAAATCGCAAGTGGTATGAATCCATCGTTAAATGTATTTGAATTACTTCAGGCGATAGCAGACGACTTTGAGATCTATTCTGCTAACCAAACCATGACAGAAGAAGCGTTTTCTAGACAATATGAAACTAAAAATGTTATTCGAAAAAGTAATGGAAAATGGCAAATTATAAATCCGGTAAACCCAAATGATAATTTAGCTGATTCTTGGAATATTAATCCAGAAAAAGCAGAATTATTTTTTAAATGGGTAAAAGCAATGAAAAAAGATTATGTAGATTCGTTACAGATAGAAGATAATGATTTTGTGGCATTGCTTGAAAACAATTTTGGAAGAGATTATGTGAAGAAAAGTATTAACTTAAACGAATATGCAAATGTTGTGCCGACTATTATCAAAAACACACCAAAACCATGGAGAAAATAACTATGGGAATTGATGAGTTAAATGTTGAAATGATAAAAGAAAAATATCCACAGTTAAAGATGACTAAAGATAGGGATTCGTATATTTTTTCTGGAGAATTTATTTTAAATCATTGTTTTAAGGATGTTCGCATGACTGGAAAATTTGAATTAGAAATTGGTGTGCCGGAGGAGTTTCCCCTGGCACTTCCGAAAGTAAAAGAGGTGTCCCATTGTATTGATCGAAATTATCCGCATATATATCAAGATGGACAATTTTGCCTAGCATCTGATTTGGAATTAAAAATATTTTTTTCACAAAATGCAGATATATGTTCTTTCATAGATCAATATATAATTCCATATTTATACACATATCGGTTTTACGAGGAATATGGTGTGTATCCATATGGAGAACGTTCGCATGGAATAATAGGAGATTTAGAGTATTTGAAAGATTTGTTTAGAGCGGATGATTGGAGACAAGTTTTTAATATTATACTATTTGTAGTGCAATCGCCATATAGAGGACATCTATTATGTCCATGTGGAAGTGGAAAGCGAATAAGAAATTGTCATGGAGATATTTTGAAAAGAGTGATAAATGCTGGACTTCAAAATGATTGTAAAAAAATTTTATTAGAAATTAAAGAAAATGTGACAGAAAGGTAAACCATGGATAATGTAGTTAAACAGTTAAAACAATTTAAAACTGATGCGATATATGAGAAAAAAAAGCATTACAATGCAGCAGAAAGAAAACGTAAATGTTATAAATGGATATCAATTATTCAAATTATTTTAAATGCAGTTGCAGGAACAACATTGTTTACAATCGTGTTTGGAGAAGGTAGTAATACAGCTGAAATCTTTGCACTTGTTTTTACTATAGGCGCAACTATATTGGCAAGTATACAAAAAATTTGTGATTACGAAAATCAAGCCCAGGGAAATGCAAAAGCAGCAGATATGTACTTGAGAATTAGTAAACGAATTAATTTAATTTTAAATTTTATTAAAGATAATGCATTAACAGAAAATGAAATACTGGAAAAAGCGGAAGAGATTCAAGCTGAAATAAGTCATGCAAATGAGTTAGGATCTCAATTTCCTACTAGTAGAAGAGACTACGAGCGGGCACAAGAGGGAATAAAAAACGGTGAAGAAAATTATACTAATGAGGAACTGAATCTTTGGGAATAGGATAATTTCAAAGGTATGAGGTGATTTGCATAGAAGAAATAATGATTGTAAAATGGTTATATTCTAAGTATAATAAAGTTGGCAACAAATTGGCAACAGAAAATCAGTGAGCCAAAATAATATATGCAACAGAAATAAAATAACGGCTAAAAAGATATAAAACTTAAACAAATATATTTAATAATATCTTTGGACTTGCCGAGTTTGAGTAGTACCACAAAAGCCTGAAACCTAGTAAAATCAAGGGTTTTGGGCTTTCTTTATGCCTTCATGATACACTTTTGATACACTTTTTAGTGCCAAAGGATATCAAGAAACAAATCTTTGAATAATTTCATTTGTCCAAATTGGACATCACTTTTCTAAAAATATATCCATTTTTCCAAAAAACAAATTTTTTCAGTTGAGTTTAGTAATAAGGAATTTTTCAACCCAAATGTATTTTGAAATAACAAATACAGCACCAAGGAGGTTGATTATGTACAAAACAGATAGTTTTATCTCAGCTGATGAGATTAAAGAGATAGTTGGCATTTCCAAATCCAAAGCCTATAGCCTGATTCAAGAACTTAATTCGGAATTAAAAGAAAAGGGTTATTTAACAGTTACCGGTAGAGTTAGTAGAAAGTACTTTGAAGAAAGATTCTATGGCTTAGTAGAAAAAGAATAGGAGGAAATGCAATGGCTGTTTACAAAGACAAAAGTCGTGGCACATGGTACGCGTCCGTTTTATATGTGGATTGGACGGGGAAAAGATGCAGAAAGTTGAAACGTGGTTTTGCAACAAAGAAAGAAGCACAGGAATGGGAAATGCATTTCAAACTTCAAAAGGCAAGTAGTTTGGATATGACTTTCGGTGATTTTTACAAAATTTATGAGCAGGATGTAAAGCCTAAGGTCAGATACAATACCTGGTGCTCTAAGCAGCACATTATTGAAACAAAGTTATTACCTTATTTCAAGGATCTTGTAATGAGAGATATTACACCAAGAGATATTATCCAGTGGCAAAATTCCATGAGAGAAGGGAGCAAAAAAAATGGCGGAGAATATGCTGGAACTTATCTCAAGACAGTACAAGCTCAGCTTTCTTGCATTTTTAATCATGCAGTACGTTTCTATCAATTGCCAAATAATCCAGTGCGTATCGCAGGGGCGTTAGGACAATATGATTCTGATGAAATGAAGTTTTGGACAAAAGAAGAGTACATGAAATTTATTCCTACAATGACAAATAAAACATATTCGTATATGGCTTTTGAGCTTTTATATTGGTGTGGAATTCGTTTGGGAGAACTTAGAGCGCTTACACCATCGGACATTGATTTTGAAACAAACACACTTTCAATTACAAAATCATATCAGAGAATTCAGGGGCAGGATGTTATTACGAAGCCAAAGACAAAGAAGAGTATTAGAAAAGTTGTAATGCCTGACACAGTTGCAAAGGAGATGAGAGATTTTCTTGATAGTATTTATGGATTGGAGCAAGAAGATCGAATTTTTCCTATTTCAAAATCTTACCTGCATCACGAAATGGACAGAGGAGTGAAGGAAAGCGGAGTTAAGAGAATTAGAATTCATGATTTAAGGCATAGCCATGTTTCATTACTTATTGATATGGGATTTTCGGCGGTAGCAATAGGCAACAGAGTTGGCCATGAGTCCGAGAAAATTACATATAGATATGCGCATTTATTCCCATCAGTTCAGGGAGAAATGGCAGAGGCTTTAGATGATGAGTGGAAGGAGGGCTTTAATGTCGGAAAAGAAGAAGGATGATAAGAACAGGTGGAGAAACAAAACAATTGCGTTTCGAGGATCACCAGAGGAAGCTGCTGAATTGGATAAACGTTGGAAACTTTGCGGATATGCTACAAAGCAAGACTATCTAATTGATAGCATGCTTCATCAGCAAGTAGTTGCTAAAGGAAATCCTATGATGCTTGTGACATTTAGAGATGAGTTGCATGCCATTCTGCATGAACTTAGAAGAATTCGGGATGTATCGGAAATGGATGAGGAGTTACTGACACCAATTCGTACAATGCTTGAGATTTTGGAAGCATTTAAAGTGAACGAAGAGACCAAAGGAAAAAATGAGAAAAAACAATTTATGGAGAGGAGACAGTATCGAAATGTGTAAGATATTAATTTGTGCAAATCAAAAGGGAGGAGTTGCCAAGAGCACTTCTGTAGTGAATTTAGGAATTGGGCTTGCAAGAGCAGGCAAGAAAGTACTTCTAATTGACAATGATCATCAGGGATCTCTCACGGAGGCACTTGGATATCCAGAACCGGACAAGATTGAAATTACATTATCAAAGATTATGGAATGGGTGCTAAATGAAGAGGAGTTTGATCTTTCGGAAGGAATTATCCATCACAAAGAGGGGATTGATTTGATGCCGGCAAATATTGAACTTTCCGGAGTAGAAACATCTCTCGTAGGAATCATGAGCTCAGAAACGGTTTTGAAAGAATATATTGAATTGATAAGAGATGACTACGATTACATCCTTGTGGGTTGCTCACCGAACTTAGGTCAGCTGACACTGAATGCGCTTGTTGCCGCAGATGAAATCATTATTCCAGTGCAAGTAGCTTATTTGCCATTGAAAGGTTTGGAGCAGTTACTGAAAACGATTAGTAGAGTAAGACGCAAGATGAATCCAACACTTAATATCATGGGAATCTTAATTACTATGGTGGACTATAGAACCAATAATGCAAAGGATATCACAGAGGTTTTATATGAGCATTATGCCGACAAAATCCATATCTTTGATGAAGTGATTCCTTTCTCTGTAAAAGCAGCGGAAGCGTCAGCAGAAGGTGCAAGTATCTATATGTTTGATAAAAATTGCAAGGTAGCAAAAGCCTATGGAAAAATAGTAGAGGAGATTTTGTCATATGGGTAAAAGAGGAATAACTATAAGGAAGATTCTAAAGAAGAATACACACTTGCCAGTTTCATTAAAGTAAGGATTGGTGATGTCATCAGAAATTCTGTTTCGGAAGATCAGGGTATTGGGGTAAACAGGAGCCGTCAGCGTAGTTATGTGTGTAGAATTAGAACTGCAATTGCAGACGAAAAGCAGATTGAGGAGGAGCAAATTACTGATGATGAAATTTGCGAAAGGATTAATGCAGAGAATAAAAGGAAGAATGCTCGTAATATATCAAAAAAACTGGTGATGGAACTTTTGGCATTTGAAAAAGGATTTGTATCTACCTCTGAAATGGAAGAGAATGGGGAGCAGCTTGGACAGTTACAGAGTGGACTTGTTACAGAGTTTGATTCAGAAATGGATTTTGATACTAAGGAGATTCTTGATGAAGCCTTCAAGTCATTTTCAGGCTTGGATTACCATATATTAATGAAGGAATATGGAATGCTTGGAGAACAGATTCGAAATCAGGAAATGTGTGATTTTGTTGTAACTTCTTTATTCCAGAAGCTTCTTATTGAAGATAAAACAATTCGTTCTAAGGCAGATCCAGTTAAGACTGCGTATAATAAGAAAAACAAAATCAAGAAAGCACTTGCCTCATTAAATGGCAAGGTTAATATGTCAGATCTTATTGGAACAATCGAAACTTATGTCGAGGATAAGTTGAAGTCTTATACAAATTAAACATATTGATACTTATGGTGCCCTGGGACAAACCTCAGGGCATTTTAATTGAACAAACTTTAGTATTTAGTATTGGCAAAATACTAAATACTGTGTATTCTAGTATTGGAAGCAAAGGAGGTATCCATAATGCAGAAGGAAATATGTTTTACTATTGATTCTGATGTATACGAAAAGCTTATGATGGCATTGCAATTGTCAGGCGAAGATCAAGAATCTGTTCTTGAGAATTGCGTGAAGTCGTATATTGCAAAAACTTTTGGTGAGATATCCGAAGAGTATAGTCTTGATAAGAAAAAGGCGATTGCAGATAGAGATTATACAGGAAAGGCTATTCAAAGAATTCCGGATTGGTCGGCAAAGCCGAATCAGAACAATCATAAAATTATAAGAGCATTCTTTACAGCTGAGGATTCCTCCGGAAGCGTGACTCTCGACACGATGGAAAAACTTTGCGGAGACAAGTCAAAATCTGAATTATATGTTGCTAATTTTAAGAACAATTATGCTCAGATGAAACTTGATGGTCCTAAGATGTATGGAAAAGTGTTTGAGGATGATGGTGAAAATGTTTGGATATGGAAAGAGGTAGAAGAGGTACTTCGAAAATTTAAGGATGATTTCTTAGAATAGATGGGTGCAACAGCAATAACAATGACACGGATTGTAGTATTTGCAAGCAAGTATTAGATATTACATTTCATGTGATTATTATCTAGAGGAAATTTATATATGTATAAGAAAAGTGAAATAGAAATAGAAGTATTACCAGCGAATGAGGGGGATTGTATATTAATTACAATTGAAAAAGAAGATATACATATACTTATAGATGGTGGAACTGCAGAAACATATAGAAATTATTTAAAAACTCGTTTGATTCAGTTAAAAAATGAAGGAAAGGTAATTGACTTATTAATTGTTACACATATTGATAATGATCATATAGGAGGAATAATTGAGCTGCTTAAGGAAAATGGCTCAGATATGGATTCTAAAATAATCAGAATTAAAAATATATGGCATAATAGTTATAGGCATTTACAGTTTGATAAAAATCAGACGTTAGGTAAATCTGAAAAAAGTATATTGAATAAGATTATTGCTAATGGAGAAGTTTCCTTAAATTACAATTTAGGTAAGAGTGGTCCGATTAGTGCAATACAGGGAACAACACTTGCTGGGTTAATATTTGAAGGCTGCTATCATTGGAATGAACAATCTGAGGGGCAGGCTATCATTAATAATGGAATAAATTATCAGTTTGGAAAAGAATGTTTTATATCAGTATTAAAACCCAATATTTCTGACTTAGAGAAGCTTGGTAAGAAATGGAAGAGAGATTTAAAGAAATCAAAATACTCATTTGTATTTTCGGAAGATAAGTTATTTGATGACGCTTTCGAATACTATTGTCGTTGTATGCCAACAGATGGAAATGGAAATAATGAAAAGATATGTTACTCGAACCATAATACAGAAGAAATGACTATTGAAGAAATTTCTAGGGAACCAATGAGTGAAGATAATTCTATTACGAATAGGTCTTCTATTTCAGTAATAATTAGATATAGAAATAAGAAGCTCTTGTTTTTGGCGGACAATATAGCTGATGATGTTCTAGAGTATTTATCACAAGAAGACAGGGGGTATTCATTAGTAAAATTACCACATCATGGTTCCGCAAATAATATTAGTGATGATTTTGTTGAATGTATAGAATCCGATACATATTTGGTTTCAACAAATTCAGAAAAGTATAACCATCCTGATATAGAAACATTGGCAAAGATTGCATATAAGAGAACAGAGTATGTTAAGAGAATATATTTTAATTATAAAATTGACAAAGTTACAGATTTTGAAAAGAAGATTTACGGGATGAAGGATATAGAGTTTGTTTATTTAAGGGAAGGGCAGAAAATATATCTGTAGAAGGTGGACTGAAATGGATAATGTAAAATCTGTTGTCGCATTACTTGTCTGTGGAGAAGAACAAGGTACAGCATTTTTGGTTAGTAACACATTAGCACTAACAATGACACATTGTGTTGTGGATGCAATTGCAAATGGGGAGGATATAAATCTTACCTTTAAAAATATACCAGGTCAAGATGAAATAAAGACAAAAGCATCTATTGTACCATATGAAGAAGATTGTCCTGTATCAGTTTTAAGACTGGACGATGAAATTAAGATTGAACCATTGGGGATATTTTGTTGTGAAGATCACATTAGTCAGGAGGAAAAACTTATGGCATATGGATATCCTCACGTAAAAGGGGATGAGGGATATCCTATTAATATATTTATCAATGATTATTTGAGCAAAAATGTTGTCATTGATGGTGATGTGACGTTAGTAATTGATCCTAAAATTCGAATAGAAAACTTTGCAGGAATGTCTGGAAGCCCGGTTGTTTATAGAAAAAATGTGATAGGAATATTAATTGAGCAAGGAATAGAATCAATAGGTAATAACCGAAAAGCTGTCGATGTAAAAATGATTAGTATAAAAAGGATACAAAAGCTACTCGACAAAGTTGAAATTCAATATTCATCAATAAAGTACGTGGAATTATGTGATGAATTAAAAAAGATGCAACAACCAAAGGAGTATCGTGAAGAGGGTTGTTCTTATGATGAAAGAAAGAAGAATTACAAAGAAAAATACGTTGCAGATTACTGTGAATTAGATGGTGCTATTGAAGATTATGAAAAATCAATTGAAATTAAATTAAAAAGTATTTTCTCAATTAAGAATAAGGGCAATATAAAAAAGGCCTGGGATGAATTGCGAGAGTTGACAGTGATGGTGAGAGGAAGTAAAAGCAAACCATCTAAAACGCTATCGCGTTTATATTATTTGCAAGCATGTTGGTATCTTGATGATTATGAGGATAGTGGCAATGCACAAAAATATATCAAGAAAGCTTTGGAAATAAACCCGGATTATGATTGTAGAAATTATAATGCGAAAAAACTCTTTAAGGAGGGAAATGTTGTTGAAGTCAAGAAAGTGCTCTATCCAATTGATAATGTATCTATATTAAATACATACATACAACTATGTGTATATAATATCGAAATTGAAGATGCGTATGAAGTTTTTGAAAGTAGTAAACACTTGGCTAATGATGGGACTTACTATTTGATGTCCTTAATATGTATCTTGGACGGAGATTATGCATTAGCGCATCAGTATATGAAGAAGGCAAATGAAGAAGATAAGGATATGCCACTTCATATTATGATGGAAGGAGTGATTTTGTATTGGGAGTTACTTCCGTCAAATATGATATATGGTGATAGTCTGTTGCCCTCCATGTATGTAAATTCAATGCTTTTGCTAAATAGCGAATTCAAGCAAAAAGTCAATGAAATAGTGTCTTTATATCAAAAAGCATATGAAATGGCTGAAATTGCAGAAAACACGGAATTACAGAAACACATATTAGTTGTATGGTTGAATACACTTTCAATATCTGATGAATATAGAGAAGAAGGTTATAAAATTGCCTCTAAACTAATGGAATTAGAACCATATCAGTGTCAAGCAGTTATTTACTTTTGCGTTACTGGAAAAGAAATACCACTTAGAAAAGATTTTGATCCAACAGAGATTGTTCAAAAAAAAGGAAACAATATTGAATCAATGATTTCTTGTGTGTATTTGTTCATGAACAAAAAGGATTATGTGTCAGCATATAAAAAATTAAAAGAGTATCGTTTTAAATTTGAAGAGATGCACATGATGAGTCATTGGTTTGAGCTGGCGGTACGATGCTGTGATGATTCAAAACAGTTGAGCCAAATGCAAGATAGTTTAGATAAATTCGACATGGATTTAACTACAAAAGAGAGAATTAATGGAATGATTTTAGAGGCGCTTGGGGAAAATGAAAAGCTCATAAATCATGCATTGTCATTATATCAGCAAACAAATCTAGAAATAGATTTGATAAATCTTATTAATTGTTATGAAAAAAATCAGGATTGGAAGGATGCTGAATATTATTGCAACGATTGGTTAAAAAAATTTCATAATCCTATGGCAAACATAAAAATAGTAAGATATCTTGCATTACAAAATAGACAAGAAGAATGTTTGAATAAGGTATGCGAGCTTAGAAAATCTGGACAGGAAGAATGTCTTACAAAAGAGGTCTTGTTTTATGAAGTTCAGGCACTTAAAATTATGGGAAAATATAGTGAAGCGATAGAAAAAGGTGAAAACTTATGGAGTAAAGAAGTGTCTCCTAAAATACTTTTTTTGCTGGCGGAATGTTATTATTTGAATGTTCAGGAACAAGAGGCAATTTACACTTTAAGAGACGGCATTAAAAAGGGAATAAAAAATGTTGAAGTATATCAGATGTATGCGGAATACAATAAAAGAATTAGTGTAAGCGAGTCTGAGAAATATGTTAAAAAAGCGTTGATACAATCGGATAACGATCCGAATGTAATGATGTGGGCAATGAATTTTCTCTATTCAATTGGAAAGAGTGATAGTGCATCCGAATTATTTGTTAAACTACAAGCTTTAGACAAAGTCGATTGTTTTAGAACATTGACTTTTAAAGAAGCTAAGGAATGGATTGATAAAGTTGAGGAAGAAAGTAAAAAACGATATGAAATGTATATGAAGTGTCAATTTCCATATCACTTATTCTTTGATCACTCAGGGAATGCTAGTTATACATTGTATTGTCAGCAGTTATGGAGTAAAAATATTAATAATTCAGTAGGAAAACAATTGTTGTTAACATCTTTCGGAGGGCATCATGCTTCAATTGAAGAAATAAAGAAAACATTGGGACAAGCAATAACTATTGATTTCTCTTCGTTAATTCATATGAAACATTTTGAAATATTAGATGATATTAAATCGTGTTGGAACCAAATAGTTATATCGGGAAATATTAGCAATATTATTGCTTCAGAACAAAATAAATGTTTGCCAAGTCAACCTGATATGTTAGCAGCAAAGGAAAAAATGGTGGCTACATGGAGAAGAAAACCGCTTAATTACATTGAATTAGCTTCACAAAACGATTTGAAAAAATGGGTTGAAACTGGAATTAATCTGGGTGATATTGTTCCGTATGAGCTTGCAAAGTGTAATAATTTGATTTTAGTTTCTGATAATTTTATATCTGATTTATTAGAAGAGTCATATAAAATAACAGACGAAATGAGAAATAATGTTATTTCGCCCTATGAATTATTGGCCATTTTAGAAAAGAGAGGAGATATTAATAGTGAATTTAAAAATAAATATAAGGGAGGTAGAAAACTAAGAGAAGGAAATGAATTAATTGATACACTTGTTGGCTATAATGGAAAGTTGCCTATTTTAGTTGATGAAAATTTTTTGCTAGAAATGTTCGAAATGGATGGAGTGTCAGTTATTTCGCAAAAATGTAATATTCATGTAATTAGCAATATTTTTGATAATATTGAGAGTGAAATGAAGCGAGTCGAATTGGCAAAGGATGCTTATGTTTTTTTGGAAGATTTAAAAAACGATATTCAAGAGAATAAAGAAGCTGGATATATTGGTTATTATGGCTTCTACGAAGATGAACATAAAAGAAAGAATGAAATATTTACTAATGATTTTCTGGATTTATTTCACTATGCATCTTTAAATAGTCATATACTTGTTTGTGATGATAGATGGGCAAATAGTTACAATAATTTTAATGATTGTTTTATCTATTCCGTTACTGATATTGTAGAGTTACTACATGAGCAAAGAATTATTTCGGATGAGAAGTATATTAATGTTATTACACAAATGTTTAATGAAGGTTATGCATATATTGTTCCGCCATTTGATTATGTGAAATTGTTATTGGAACAAGTGCCAGACGGAAAGGATGTTAGTCAAGAGATTCCAGAAGAACTTTCTATAATGTGTGATTATTTGGTTTATATTACAGCATCAGAAAGTAAATTAGATGATGATATGATACATCAGGGTGTAATGCCAGAATCCTCCGGATACATGTATAACCTGCAAAGAGAATTAATAAAGCTTATGAAATATGTATGGTGTACTGAACGAGGTGAGTTATGGAAATGCCAAGTATCAGATTGGTTATTAGCTAATTATTCTGTCTTTTCATATCGCACAGTGATGAATGAGAGTGTTGACAGTGGTAATCAAAATTATTATGAGTTAGAACTTTCAAATTTCTTGTTTTCAGGTTTTTGTGAAATTCCGGGTAATTCATATAGGAAAGAATATTATAGTTGGTTATTTAACTGGTTTAGCAAAAATAATCAATGGAAAAATGGTTTAGAGGATAGACTAATACAATCATTAGCTAATCTTATATGTGAAGTATATAGACATGAAAGTGGCACTCCATATAAAGATATTGGGATTGGAATGTTAGTTTTATCTGTAACAGCTGATATGCCAGAATACTATAGAGATCTGATCAGAAAAAATGCATCAATAGCACCAATAATAGAAAAATTTGAGGATAATTTTGTTTATTTAGGAGAAAAAGATTTTATTCTACGAGAACATTTTAATCAATGGCTTGAGGATGCAATGAAACAGGGAATTGATTGTAGTATCATAAGAACAAACGAAACAACGAAGAGAGAATATACAATAACATTCATTGTAAATGAGTTGTTTCACCAAGGGTTTAAGATTGAATACATTGACGATGCTAGAAATAAGAGAATACATTACTTTAGAATTGATCAAGCAATGTTACTCTGTCAAGATGCTCTGTTGAGAACAAAAGGATTGCTCTCTCTGAGTAGCTTTATTACGGATTTAGATATGAAAGAATACCGGAGAAATCTAAATCGCAAAAATTGGGGAGAGATAGTTGATAAGATTGTGTCAGAAATAAAATCGAGAGAAGATTATATTGTATACATCATTCGTTATATGTTGGAAAATGAAACTCGATTGTTTTCCATAGAAGATTTATTTCCGGATAGTATAGAATTATTTGAGAATGTACTAGCGAATAATTCAGAGGATGATGTATTTAAAAGGGGGAATCAATGGTTACAAGATAGTGACAAAAATGTCATTAATATATTTTGGCAATTGATTATATACATATATAATTATTTTAGGAGAAGTGAGACTTATTTGACTTTTACAGAAAAAGATTCTCTTGTTGTTGCAAATAATTTTGCAGATATTGTACTAACACAAATTACTCAATTAAATGAAAGCAAGAGGCTAAAGTATACTTTACAAGAATTGTCAAATTGGTTGTTACAGCTAAATGATAGTATGGGATTCCTTGATAATTTTAAAAATAATGTCATCTCACAAGAAGAAAAAGCTGGAATAGAACAAGAGATAACTGAGTATTTTTGCTTAACCAATTTACAACATGCAAGTGGTAATGAGATAGTAAGTATTTGTAAAAAAATGTATTTTTTTGAAGGCGAGGATTTGCAAACATATTTATTGTTAATAAAAGAATGGATAATAGAACATTGTAAAAAAGAAAAAGAAGGAGTAGATGAGGAAAAGGAACTCCTAAGTGTTATGGAGTATTATGTGTGTGTTGTAAATAAAGAAAAGCCAAATCAAATTGTTAATAGCTATCTTGAATTATGGGAGGAAATTTTAAATCAAGGTATTCATATTGAACTGTCAAGGAGCTCGATGTATATACTTCGAAGATGTATTACGAGTTTTAGTTTTGAACAAGGAATAAGGATGAGAAAAATTATTGAAAAGATAAGTTTACAAAGGTAGTGAAGCATATAAAAAATCATCCAATAGAGAGGAGCGTTCAGATGGAACTTAAATCTACAGAGGCTGGATATGTTAATAAGAAGAATCAGAAAAACCTTGGTAAGACATCAAAGCCAGGGACAGATAATAACCAGTGGTTTTATCAGATGGAATGTTTAGATTGTGGTCATAAGTATTTTGCAAATGGCTCTGGTTTGGCTCTATTTGTGGGTGGAGTAATGACTTTCGTAAATCAATATATTGCTTTGCTAGGTTGATTAGGAGAAAAGATGACAGATAATGAAAAGAGATTTATAAAAAGTATATTTTCGGGAGACAGTAGTGGTCATGACTATTATCATACAATACGAGTATATAAACTGGCTACTAAAATCGCAAAACAGGAAAATGCAGATGTTAAAATAGTGCAGTTGGCGGCTCTGTTACATGATGTTGACGATATTAAGCTTTCTCCGGACACTTATGTTACCAAGAAAAATGCAGTTGATTTTATGACAATTAACAAAATAGATGGTAAAAGGATAGAGGCGGTATGCAAAATTATAGATGAGGTTTCATTTGCAGGAACTGATTCAGTCGTACCTGATACCATAGAAGGAAAATGTGTGCAGGATGCAGACCGACTTGATGCTATAGGAGCTATTGGAATTGCTAGAACATTCGCATATGGTGGTAGTAGGGGAAGAAAGATTTATGATCCGGAAATAAAA
>ERZ791603.964-NODE-964-length-23655-cov-3.176483_pt1 | contig 23655 bp, 20 predicted proteins | sample MGYA00509966_ERZ791603 | MGnify/ENA primary metagenome ERZ791603 (study PRJEB30046, sample SAMN00791931) | human gut metagenome | study: EMG produced TPA metagenomics assembly of the A metagenome-wide association study of gut microbiota in type 2...
CGGCCGCTCTATCGGCGGCGGCCGGTCACCTTGGTTTGCAAATGTTACGGTCCGATCCGGGAAAATTACTCGGCGCGTAGCGTAATGATATCGGAAGTTTCTTTCATAATCCGGCGCAGGGTCCGCGTGGCCCGGCGGTCGCTGCTCTCCTCGATCTCGAACAACATCAGGTGGTCGAGGCGCGTTCCTGGAATCATGTACCATTGTCTCCAGCCGTGTGCGAGGCCGCTGCCGATCTCTTCCGCTTCTATTCGGCCCGTTTTGCCGTGCGTGGCGGGATCGTGATTGTCGTGCCTCAGGGCATAGGCGCTCACGACGAACAGCGCTTTGCCGTTGCCCAGGTTGGTCGCATGGTTCGCCCGTTTGAACTTCCTGCGCAGGAATTGCGTATTGACCAGGTAATATTCGTAGGTCAGCGACGTGAATTCCTCCATGTTATCGTGGTATAGTTTCACCGTCCGGGCCGCTTCGTCCTGGTCGAGGTCCGCCGAGGTCACTTTGAAGCTGACCGTTTGCGTTCCCGGCCCGGCAGGCGTGTAGTAATAATAACCGTTTCCATCGTCGCTGAATCCGGTCATGTCCGACGGCGTCAGGTTCGGGGCGTGGAACAGTACCAGGGACTGGCGGGCGAATGCATCCTCCGACATGTAGAAGGTTACCAGCGCCTCTTGCCCGGCACCGTAACCCACGCAATTTTGCAGGTAGGTGGTGTGGTGCCTGTTGATGGCGACGAGCGTCAGTGCCGGTCCGACGTAGGCGGTTTTGAATATCGGGTGCGATATCGTCACTAGTTCTCCGCTGTGGTTCCTCGAATTCTGGAAGTAAACCGTTTGCGGTCCCGCCTGTGTGGCGGTATAGATATAGTCGATGCTGCCGTCCGCATTCGACTCGATCCGCAGGTTGTTCCGGCTGGCGTTGGTCGGTTCCAGGTTGCGGGCCGTAATCACGCACTCCAATGGAAAGTAGGCTGCCGGGATTTCATCCGGGATATTGAACGTAAGCGTTTTCGAGTCGCCTTTGTTGATTCCCGAAGGCATTCCTGCGGGTTCGAACGTGAATTTTTCGCAGGAGATAACCGTCACGATCCGCGAGAGCGCTCCGGCCGATATTCTGATTTCGGCCCGTTTGAAACCCTCGTCGACGACTTTCACGTCGGCATATACCTTGCCCGCAGTCCGGTCGATGGTGAGGTTGTCCAGGATGCCGTCGGGATCGGAAAGCACCTGCGGATTGCGCAGGTCGCCGTTCGTGATCACATTGCTTTTTTCGTACTTTACGTCCAGCTCGAGCCGCTGTGTCGCTACACCGGTTCCCGGGTTGGTCAGGATGTTGACGATTGGGTTTACCGTCAGGCGGTCCGATCCGTCCGAAATTTCCGGCGACTCCTTGATAATCTCCGCATAGAGGTCGTTGATCGGCGGCGAGTTTAGCGCATCTTCGACGCTTCCCGAGCCGATGTTTCCGGGCATGTAATCGATGATCCTGATCCTGAAGTGGGTGTTCCTTACGACCGGATAGAGGTTCAGCTCGCTGTCGATCAGCTGGATTTTGTAATATTTCTTGTATGCACCGCCGGCGTGCAGGATAACGACCGTCTGGTTGTTGTAGCTGTTGTCGCTTTCGAACATATATTTGGGCTCGGTGTCGAGTCCGGCAGGCTTGTCTGTGCACATCCCCGGATTACCCGGGAGGGTGGGATGGTCCGCCGACCATTCGAACGGATCGGTTGCATTCGGCCGGAAGGAGGCGACGGTGCCCCGGGTCGCATAATTGTAGAGGGCGAACCCTTCGATGGTGAATTGCTCGCGCTGTCCTTGGGCCATCAGATCCAGCAGGTTCTGGTCGATTTCCACGGTCACTTTGGCCTGGTTGCGCAGCAGCTTTACCTGGGGCGGCGTATTGAAATTATCGATTTCCCTGCGGTCCCACAGTACCCAGCCGTCGGATTCGAATTCCGGAATGAGGGTTTGCTCATCTTTACCCAGCGAACCGCGTTCGTCGAACGTGCTCCAATCGTAATTGGCAATGAAATGGATAATGCGGGTGCTCCCCGAGATTTTGGCTTTAAAGGTTCCTGCCAGCATGTCAGTAGCGGTCGAACGGCCGAGGAACAGTCCGTTGGCGTCGAATTGCAGCAGGCTGATATCGCTGACCGTGTTTTCGCCGGACCGGGTACGGAGAATCGTGTAGTCGGGAACCGAATAGGCGAATTGAACCTCTCCGTCTCCGCTTCGGGATACAGGTTCCGTCCCGGGATCATATTTCTGGCACGCGGTCAGGATTGCGATCAGGGACAGCAACAGGATGTAACATATCTTTTTCATCATCGTATCTTATTAGTCGTATCTTTTCAAATGGCTATAAGGGGCGGTCTATGTCCCGCACGCAGCGCACTTCCGCATAGCTGGCGTTTTCTCCGTTCGTACCGCCGGACGGATTCAGGATGCGGAATGCCGAGTTGGACGCGGGGTCGGCGGTCCAGTAACGGTGCCGGTCGGTAATCTCCTTGATTTCGCTTTTGCTGACGTTCTGAAGAATGTCCAGCAGCAGCATTTCGGCATAGGTCGGCATGCGCCATCCGTTATAGGTCACGCCGTTCGTATCGGTCTCGGAGTAGTTTTTGCACCGGCTCACGGCGGCCCAGAAATCGACTTTGTCCGTCGAGGAGGAGACCCGCGAGGCGAACATGAAGTTCGGAGAGATCATCCACCGGTTTTCGGTCGAGGGATCGGTATAGTCGTTTTTATCCAGTACGGGGTAACCGATCTGGCAATATCCGTACTCCATCTCCTGCCTGCCGTCGTTGACGGGGTTGTAAGGGTGCGGTCCGGTGTAGAGTTGTCCGGTCAGTTCCTGGTAATAACCGCGTATGTGGGCATCACCCCAACTTCCCTTGGTCGGCACGTCCGGCATCGGAATCGTCCGCAGGTCAGCCTGTTTGATGTTGACCGTGTACATGTTGCGGTTTTTAGTTCCGTCCACATCCTGCGACGTGATGTGTCCGATCCAGATGGGCGGATATTGCGTTATCTTGACACTCTGCACGATATGGTCACCGTTTTCCACGTCAAAAGTGATGGTTCTCGGCACGAAATTGTCCGGAATGGTGCTGTTGATCGTGATCGATCCGTTGTGCACGAAAGGTTCACGGGTGACCGACACGCCGGCAGTCGAAGTTTCGACTCCTTCGACGAATACCTTCAGGTTCTGAATCTCCACGTTGTCCGAGGAAGACTGAAACCCGGTCAGGTAGGTGCTGATGTTGTTCATTACGATCTCCTGTTCGTCGATGTAGAGGTACATGATGTTCTTGATCCATACGTCCACGTGGTTGGTCGTCCAGTCGACCACCTGGTAATTGACACTTTCCAATGTAACCGCTTCCGGTGCGCTCGATCCTCCGTCGCCGTTGATATGCGCAGTGATGTTGTAAATGTAGTTGCGCCGCAGTTTGTACAGGTGGGCCGGGTCATTCCCATCGGACGCGAGCCGGTAGTTTGCGGGAAGTTTGTAATAATGGTTTTCGGTACCCGCTCCTTTTCGGATCGGTACGTTCAGGTAAATGAATGTCTCGTCGGCTACTGCGCTGTTCCAGTCGTTTGCGTATGAATAGAAGATGATTTGATCCGCATCTCCCGAAACGGCATCCGTATTCGTATAGGACGCAGTCGTGGCAAGGGCGGGCGAATAGGCGTCGCCGCTTTCCAGCACCCGGCTGTCGTACGCGTAGTTGACCAGTTTCTTCGTTACCTGGCCTGTGGGCTGGTAGTCCGTACCGTAGCTGAGGTTTACCCGGATTTTGGCAACACCCCTTTTGAGCGATACATCGATGTTTTTGTTTGTGTTCGTACCGTCGTTCAGCACCGTTACCGCCGATTTTCCGTCCATCAGCAGCGCAGACTGTACCGCATCGGGATCCAACGCTTCGGCGATGACGGCCGCTTTCAATTCGGCGAGGCTTTTCGCACTGCCGGTGGCCGTCCCTCCGTTCGCTACGACATATACCGTATACCCGGCGTTCAGGGCAAAATCTTTCTGCATTTTCGTCAGTCCGTACCGGACGAGGCCGGCCGCCGGAGTAATACGCTGGTAGTGGACGCAAGCCTCTTCGCCTTCCTGGTAGATAAAGACGTCCAGTGTCGACACCTTATTTTCGTTCAGTTCGTCCGCACCGGTTTCCGACGCTTTGGTGAATTGCTCCACCGGCAACATGACCTGGAGCATCAGGCTGCCGTCGTCAGCGATCGAGTAACCCCGGTCCTTTTGGCACGACGGGGCGAGAAACAGGACAGCCAGCGCGAGGATCGGTAATATCGTATGCTTTCGTATCATGGCACTCATTATTGTATTTGTTTGATCAGAATTTCGGTTTCGGTTCCCGGATATTTCCGTCCGTCGTCGAAAGGGCCTCCCGCACCGTTTGGATTGATTGTCGCTTTTTGTCCGTCTACGGTGATATAGAACCGGCTTTGCTGGTCTGCGCCTACGGAAAAGGTTTTAGTGGGCACGATCCGGATGTAGAACGGAGTGACCCTGGTAATGCCTTGTGAAACATAATCTCCTTCGGAGAGCAGTTTGAAATCGAGTCCGTTGGTGAGGCTGGCCGCCCAGACCGCTCCGGCAGGCGCCGTAAGGTTGAAGCTGAAAGTGGCTGGATCGGACATGGATACCTCTCCGCGGTTGGCTCCGTTATCCGTTCCTGAAAACGTAAAAGCCCGGTTGTCGTAAGTAATTTCCGAAAGTTCCGTATCCCATTTCATAACCTCTATACGCAGATACAGTATCCCTTGGGGTTCCCCTACGACGGTCTTGATACGGTATACCTTGTTCCGTTCCAGGTCGTACAGTCCGGCCAGATTCTTCAGGTCTCCGCGATAGGTGACCGGAGCGCCGTTTACTTTCACATTTACCAGCAGGTACGGTGTCGAGGAGTCGTCCGGGGCGGCTCCCGACGGATCGGTTGCCCCGGAAATATTCTGGTAGCTGTAGAACGACGTTTCGGCATCGGACGGCGTGCGTGAAGCATAATCGGTATTGTCGGGCACCACTTCCAGCAAAGTCGCCGCCGAAGGTGTATGCGTTTCCGTCTGGCGGATATCGCCTGCGGGCATTGCGTTGCTCTGGTACTGGACGTTGCTTTTGGTCACCTGGTTGCAAAAGATTATAGAAACCAGCTCCACCGCATCGTCTGTCAGCTCTGCGGCTTTATAAACGTGCAAATCCAGCCGGCCTACCAGCCGTTCCATTTCTATCGACGCATTCACTGCGGTACCGGTCATCTCCACTACCTTTTTTCCTACCATGACGATATCGTTGCCCGCGAAAGTCGCGGAAGCGACTTGCAGTGCGTCGAGTACCGACCGGGGTGTCTGCTCGGTGATCGTTACCGGTTGTCCGGCTGCCGTAAAGCTTTGGCCTGCATAATTGGCGATCGCATAAACCGCCTTTTTGTCTTGCGTTACCCGGACCGATTTGGTGTAAAGGCTTGCCGACGATTCCGGCGTGAAGTCCGTGATCAGTTCGGAGAATTCCAGGTCGCCGTTGTCGTTGTTGAATATGTACACGGCCAGGCTGGTGAATCGGTCTTCACCGGTAATCGCCAGATCGCCGTTCTCGCTGCGAGTAATAAGGGCCAATGCCAGGTTGGCATCCTGTCCCGGGGAGTCATCCCCGGCGGTTTTGCTGCACGATAACACCAACAAGGGGATGCAAAACAGCAATATAGTTTTGAATATCTTATCCTTTTGCATGGATTCCTATTTTTGTGTCGGGTCGATATCTTCTTCTTCCCAAGGGGTAACATCTACCGAAGTGTTGTTGAATCTGAAGCGTATGGCAATTTCCACTTCGTCTTTATCGTCTACCGAGATGGAATGTTCGTTCATGAAATCCACCAGATTGACGGTCTTGTAACGGACGGTGCCGCCGCTGGATGACAGTGTCAGTTGCACGTCGTTGTCGTTGAGAAAACGATAGGCATTGATACGGGAGGTATAATCACCCGTTTCTGCATCGTGTACGAGCTGGGCCCGGTAAACGCTTTTAAGCGAACTGGAAGCCGTGCCGTCGAATCCCATCTGGGGGTGGAGGTTGGCAATGTCCACCTCAACGGGGGCATCGGCCTTGGTAGGGGCCGCCGCTCCCGTAATGTAAATGTGGAGGGGAATGTGGGCCTGCGTGAATTGCATCTCTTCATCCCGGAATTCGCTCTGTACGACCGTGATTTTTTTAAAGGCATAATAAATCCTGTCGTTTTCCTGTTCGATGACCGGATTCCCGGCGTAATAATCCCGGCAACCGAGCACGGCGTCGGAAAGCTTGCCCGAATCGTGTATTTCGGTACAGTCGGTCAGGTTCGTCCAGGCGATCAGGTAATACTCACCGTTGGGCAGGTTCAGGTTAATCCCCTTGTATCCCTGCAGGTCGCCGATACTTTTTGTCCGGGTCATCACGAGTTTCCCGTCGCTGTTGTAGACGAACAGGGTTACCTGGTCGGTTTTTTCCAGGAACCGGCATCGTCCCGGAATGTCGCCGTAATAAGTGAACGAGATGCGGGTACGTTCGCAATCCAGTCCGGAGCCGTCATCGCGGATACATCCCGACAGTGCCAATGCCGACAATAGGATGGTAATGATGTAGTTGAATCCTTTCATTTCGCTCAGTCAATTAGCTGTGTCTTTACAGTGAAAAGGGGGGAGAGCGCCCCTCCCCCCTGTGATTAAAGGATTACTACAACTGTTGGAACTCCGGGTCGATGTTTTCTTCCACCCAATCTGCGATAGTAATGGTAAGGGTAATGTTGTAAGCGACCGGGTTCAGGTCGGTGTGCATGAACTGCGGTTTGATCTCGACGTTGACGTTGTAGATTTTACCCGCTTCAAAGGTGACGTTCTGGCCTCCTGTCGTGAAGTTCACGATATTCGCATATTTCGAAAGCGGCAGCAGTCTGGGGTTGTACGCTTCCTCGTCGTCGCTGGTGATCGTCGTTGCAGATACGTTACCTAGGTTGAGGTGCAGGTACGGAGTCTGTCCGGGGAAGAAGTTGAATGCGAAACACTTTTTAGCGTCGGGATCGGCCGGGGTGTTGAACTCATCCAGGTCATACGGCGTGTATGCACTTGTATTCCATTGGTTGTAGCTGGCGAACGCCGCTTCGTTCGTTTCGCTCGCATCGGCGCCAAAAAGCCATTTTCCTTCGGTCGCCCGCTCGAAAGCGGTGGTATTGGTCATCAGCGATGCCGCCACGGCTGCGCCGTTATACTGCTTGTAGAAATTGTTGAGGTATACTCCCAGCAGTTCGCCGGTCAGGCCGGTCCATTCGACAAGGGCTGATTTCCCGTTCGAATTGTTGGTAACTGTCTCGCTTCCGTTTGCAACGAAAGACACCTGCTTTATTTGGAGACGGGCCATAACCGGTTTAATGGAGACATTTCCCGTGAAAGTATAGACGTTCTCGTCGTTTGCGTTTTCAACGCTTACGTCGAATGACGAGAGTGCGCCCGCCCCCGAGTAAAGCACTTTCGAGCCCTGCTGTTGGTCAAAGGTCGCCGCTACGGTCACTTTGTCGCCAACTGCACCGGTTACATAAGTATCAGCACCTTTTTTGTAATTGCCGTAAACGGCGAGGTCTGTGGCTTCCGTCCCGACATTGGGAATCAGCAGACCTGCGGTGGTCAGTTTGTCCCAATCCGAGTCGGCCGTCAGGTTTTTGTCGACCTCCACTTTTTTCAGGATCGTACCTGCTGTGTTCGTAACAAAAATGGCGATGTTGTCTACGTCCGCGGTTGTGGAGAGTAAGCCTACCGGGTCGGAGGCTTTCGTTTGGACGCCTCCCATGGATATGACCACATGCTTTTCTCCGTTGGAGGGAGCGGGGCCCTGGTTCGCGTCTTTGGAACACGATGCCAGTATCCCTAAACTCAAACATGCTACAGATAAGTACTTGAATGTTTTCATAATAAAATAAATTAATTAAAGTTGAATACGTTTGTTTATATTCGGTTTTGAATCAAATAGTTGAAATAGGACCTTGCTCGTATTTCCGGCCATATTGTCCCTGTGTTTTTGTCCGGCTCTGCTTCCTGTTACACTTTCTAATACAAGCTTGGCCGGGGGATATATAGAAACGTTTATTCCTTTTTGTCAACTGATTATGCAACATCAGTAACATTGAAACTCTCATTTAGGGAAAAAAAACCGCCGCACCTTCTCTATTTTCGGAAAATGAAAATTGCGGCGAGAAATTTGTCAGTAATCGAAGTGGTCGGCAGCTGTCATCAGCGTTCTGTTCGTATCATTTTTGCAATTCGGAAAGGATTGGAATTGCAAAAAAAATCCGATTGGCGGTACGCCGGAGCGAAAGCCTGTTTGAGCGGGCAACCTCCCGGTTTGAGACGATCGATTGTGAAATATTATTGGCATATTTGTCCGGAATGAATAGAAACACCCTTGTCGCAACAAGTATGAGTAAAGATTTAGCTTCGGCTCTTCCCGATCAGGAGGAGCTGGAATTAAACAGCCGGGAACGGCCTCTTGAAAGTGAGGTCGTGACTCCCGAATTGCTGGAAGCTCTCCGAGACGGAAGTCATGAGGCTTTTCAAACCGTCTATGTGCACTACCGGGGACCCATCGAAAATTTCCTGTACAGGCTGTTGCGGTCCCGTGAAGAGGCAGAGGAGATCGTACAGAATGTTTTTATGGTTCTCTGGGAAAGGCGGGCCGAACTCGATCCCGCTAAAAATATCAAAACCCTGCTTTACACGATTGCCCGCAATGCGGTCATTAATTTGTTCAAGCGTCAAAAAGTTTTTGAGCGGTATCAGCAGCAGCGTGATCCCGACGACAAAGAGCATTTGACGGCCGAGGATATCCTGATTGCTCAAGAGAGGGAGCTGCTGATCGAGCTGACTGTAAAAAACATGTCGTCGATGCGTCGGAAAATTTTTGAGATGAGCCGGCAGCAAAACCTTTCCCACGAAGAGATCGCCCAGCATCTTGAAATATCCAAACACAATGTAGCGAACCACCTGTCCCAGGCCCTGAAAAAGATCAGACACGTCCTGAAAGCGATCATCGTATTCATCCATTGATTCCGGTGTTGGACAAAAGAGAGTTTAGATTGTATTATTATTAGATGCCAGATTAGCCGGCCTATTTGTACGACTACGTTTATGAGCAATGATTCTCAAAAAATAATTCAGGAGATAATCGATCTGTATCTTGCCCAGGAGCATGTCGACGGGCAGTCGGCGGAACGGTTTCGGGCTTGGTTTGCCAATGACCTTCACCGGGAGGAGAAGGATGCGGCGTTGGCAAAGGCGTTTGACAGGACAGTACGTTTCGATCCCGATCCGGATGATAAAGTCCGTGCATCGTACCGGGAATTGATGGGTGTTGTCGCGCATCGCCGGGTGCGTGATCCGGAACCGCGAAAACGGAGGAGACCGTTGTACAGGAGAATGGGTTTTCGTATTGCTGCCGTCGTGATCCCTGCACTTGTCGTTGCGGCTTCAGCGTTGTATCTGCGGAACCTGCGGGTTCACGACCGCTTTGAACTGACCCGTTTGTCCGATGTGATAGAATCGGTGGGCAGCGGGGAACAAAAGCACCTTATGCTGCCCGATGGCTCCCAGGTGTGGTTGAACAGCAACAGCAGCGTGGGCTATTGCGAGAACTTTATGTCGCAACGCATAGTATACCTGGACGGAGGAGCGTATTTCATCGTGAATGCTTCCCGGGAGCGTCCTTTTACGGTTAAAGCGAGGAATTTGACGGCCGTGGCGACAGGAACTCAATTTGACGTGCAGGATTACCGGGATAGTACCACCAGCGGAATCGTACTGACCGAGGGTTTGCTCGATGTCTCCTGCGGGAAAAGAGTTTACCATCTGGATCCGCATATGCAAATCCGGATAGACAACAAGTCGGAGCATGCGGTACTGCGGGATGTCGTGGAGGATCAGCTGCCCCGTTGGATGTCACAGTTAAGGTTCGAGGAGATACCGCTCGAACATGCCCTGCACGTTATATCCAAATATTTCGGGGTGACGATCGATATGTCCGGGGAGGCGCTGCCCGACGGAAAATTTACGGCTGTTTTCGAACAGGATCCCTCTCTGGATAAAGTATTGTTTACATTACAGAATACCACTCCGCAATTCAATTATGAAATAGACGGAAATACGGTCCGGATTACAAAAAAATAAGTCCGTCCGCCAATCCAGCCTATGCTTATGCTCAGACACCAGCTTCTATGTATCCGGATCATTGCCGTTTTTTTTGTCTATTTGCTTTCTTTTGCGACTCTCTCAGCACAGGAAGTCCGAATCGTGCTTTCGGGTACCGAATTGCCGGCCCGCGACCTCTTCATCCAGATCGAGCGGCAGACCGTATACAGGTTTGCCTATAACAGTGCCGTATTCGATGCTTCGCAGGTGATCAATCTTCCCGCGGCGGAACTGTCCCTGCGGGAAATTCTCGACCGTGTCACGGAAATCTCCCGGGTAACCTGTCTCGTACATCAGGATATGGTTATCATCGGTCCGGGTAAAGAAGAGGTTCCGCCTCCGGTGATACCGCCGGGTATCGGTCGGCCACCAGCGGTTGAGGATCCGGAAACGGGAGACCGATATATAGCTACGGACATCCGTTCGTTAAGTGCCCAGTCCCGTCCCGACAGGTCGCTGCCTTTGGATAAATCCGAACCGGTACAAGTGATTCAAGTAGTCGTTGAGCCGGAATCCCGGGACAGCGTCGGAGACCTGATCGATGCCCGGCTGCCCGCTTCACACAGGATGCCGGTGGAATCTTACGTTGCATATAAAGGATTGCCTAAAGTCGCGGCCAAGACGAATCTGGTTCACTGGATTGCAACTGCTTCCCCAAATCTGAGCGTAGAGTTCGGATTGGGGCGCCGCACTTCGGTGGAAGTTTATGCGGCCAATAACCGGTGGAAAAGTTCGCAATCCCTCGAATGCAATAAAAAACTGGATCATTGGATGGTCCGTCCCGAGTTCCGGTATTGGTTGTGCGAACGGATGAACGGTCATTTTTTCGGTGCGGATGTCTCGTACTGGAATTACAATGTCAGCGGTTATAAAATCTTTTCATTGTTTGAGAAGGGGTCGCGCTATAAAGGGGATGCATTCGGGCTCGGGCTTACCTACGGATACCATATGGCCGTGTTGCCCCGCTGGGGGCTGGAGTTTTGTGTCGGGATCGGCGGTGCCGTATTGCAGTACGATAGGTTCGACTGCGACGGCAGCAACGAAGCGGCTGAACGTGCCACCCGGTTTTGTTTCGGGCCGGGCCGCGTCGGTATCAGCCTGGTGTTTGTGATTAAATGAGAGTGCCGTTAAAATAAGACGATGCAAAAAAAAATACTATTCCTGTTGTTGTGTGGGTTTACCTGTATGCCGTCGTTTGCCGGGAACGGATCCGGTATCCCGGTTCGTGTATCGGACCTGGATCTCCGTATTCAGAAAGACAGTGTCAAGATGTCGTTCCGGATACGGGCGGATCGGAGGGCGGTACGCAGCGGACAGTATGTAGTGATCGTCCCCCGGCTGATGAAGGATAGTTTTACGTGGTCGTTCCCGGCGATTATCGTACAGGGACGATTGGCCGGGATTTCCCGGGCCAGGCACATAGCTTTGTCGAAACAGACGGTACCTCCGGCTCTGTTTTACTTGAGAAACAACGATGCGCAGCGGTATTCCGTTACGGTACCTTACCAGCGATGGATGGAAGGTGCCGAATTGAGCCTAGAGGCGGTCAAGATAACCCCGTGTTCGGAGGGTGATCCTACTGGGCAGACGATTGCTGAAAACCTGATTATTCTGCCGGTTGAGGTCCGAACTGCCCCTGTTCCGGTCGCAAAAAGATCGGAACCCGAAGACCGGGATACGGTGCCTGACGCTGCCGGTCTTTTTGCGGAAGAGCTCATGCGGGAGTATCCGTATATGGCCTTTTACAACCGGCAGGAGTTTACGGAAATGACCGATGGTCGTATCCTTTATGCGGACGACATGCAGCGTGCCGCGGCCATCTATTTTCCACAGGCTTATCAGATAACGCCGGATTATCGGGATAACGGCAGAGTCCTTTCGGAAGTAGCCGCTGCTTTAGCGAAGTTGCGGGAATCGCGTGATTTTATGCTGAAGTCGATTGTTGTGGCAGGTTTTGCTTCGCCTGACGGCGATTTTGCCGCAAACGACCGTATGGCATGGCAGCGCGCGGTGTCAATCAAACGTTACCTGATGACCGAATTCGGTATTCCTGCGGAGAAAATATACCTGTACAACGGTTCTGAAGACTGGCCTGGATTACGTATGCTGATCGAAAAATCCGAATTGGAAGGAAAGCAGGCACTGCTCGGGATTTTCAACCATACACCTGTTGCGGACACAGTCGGGCACAAGCTTTTGCTTCATGAAATAAAAGGTGTGGCAAACGGAGTTCCGTATCGGTACATTAGCGATCACTATTTTCCGTTGCTTCGTCGCGGTGGGATTCTCAAAATATTTTTCGAAGAGAAACAATAATTGCTGAGGAAATAAATCTTAACCAGATACTTTCTTGGGTCGATTTTGCCTATTTTTTTGCTCGAAATTTACGGTTTGATGCTAGTGAAGGTGTTGATAATTAATATATTGTTATGTATATTTCATGGTTCATGATTAGGAAGGTTCAACCTTAGTGTTTCATTAAAAACTTTTTTAATCATGAAAAATGCCCAAACTTTTTGTAACAAGATGATCGGTTTGACCTCTTTGCCGAACCAGGAACGAATTACGGCGGTTTTTAACCGGTTAATCTGCGATTATTACTTGCACGAACGGAATGCGATACAACAACTGCGCACCATCCGCCAGACGCGAATCAGGTTTTCTTTGGCGGTAGGTAATTACGAAATTACTTCCAGACAGGCCGACTATGTGCTGAAATTGTTGAAAACGGAAGAGGAACTGTTGTTGATGGTTATTCCCAAAGGGATGGACCGGAATGTCGCACCGGCCGGAAACGTCGCTGCGCATTGGACCGGTACGGTCAGCGAACTGACCGAATTGATTTACGGGTTGTATCTGGTCGGTTGCATCGATGGAGGGCAATGCGATATTAAAGAGATTGTCCGGATTTTTGAACAGATGTTCCACATCAAACTTCCCCATATTTACAACCGGTTTATAGCGATCCGCAACCGTAAAAACGAGCGGGCTGTTTTTCTCAAAAAGCTGTATGATGCGCTGATCCGGAAAATGGATGAATTGGACCGCTAAGGGCCAATAACAAAGACAGGGCATCGGCCCTGTCTTTTTCATAATCTTGTATTGTTCGGCAATCGTAAACTCCCCGGCTAATTGAAGAAATACCGGATGCCGATCTGCAGTTGCCAGCAGTTATCCGACCATTACTCTGTATTCGGTGTATTGGACGTTGATACATTGATCATAATAAATAACCTTATTGGCATTTATTAATAATTGATAACCAGTCGGATGCTTGCACGTGACATTGATCGCGAGGGTTGAAATAGCTTTCTTTTTGGGGATAGATTCGAGCCATTGCAAATGGATAATTTATTGTTTTTGGGCTTTCCCATAAAAGATGTATTGTATCAGATATGAAGATATAAAAATCTTTGTATCGGTCGTTTGCTGAATAAAGAAAGCAGCTCCTTTCAGGAGTTGCTTTTGGTCAAGTGAACGGCCCGGCCGGGCCAGGGGTAATTTAATACTCTTCCTCGTTGAAGAAAATTGATAATATCAGGAAATCAATCACTTGTCCTTCTTTTAGACCGCATTGTGAGGTTTTTATGAGGTTTATTCTACCTTAAAAACACTTTCACTGGCAAATTCAATATACAAAGCACCGGAACCAGCTAGCCCGACCCCGCACCCGACAACGAATGGAACACGACCGACCCGCCCCACACGAGTAACAACCCGAACCCCACCGCGACAATGACCGCCGCTTCGCTTTTTCGCTATCGCGAACAGTTGTGTTAACGCATCGGGTAGCCGACTATAAGAAAGCCAGTAAATCTTTGCCGTAACACGGGCAGAGCTTGCAACTCATCGATGATATTGTTCATTCTGCTGTAAATTACACAATCTTGATATTTTAACAGAATTTATATAAAACGTATTGAATATGTGAATAAAATAACATATCTTGCATTACGTCGATATATTGACAGTCGAATGATTTGTTGAAATAGAACTAAAATAGGGACTGAGTTTCTCTATGTACAGAAGACGAATAGATAATATTCGTTTTTCATCCAGTAGGCATCTGTATTAACCTCACTAACCAAACTTCTTATGAATTACAAAAAAATGGTAAAAGAAGATCCCTTAACACTTACCATTCTGCCAACACATAAATGCACCGCATCGTGTAAGAACTGTTGTTTTGGGTGTAATCCAAAGGTTAGTCATATTATGCCGTATGAGGAAATGGTATATCATATTGATGAAGCCGTTAAACATTTTTCCACATTGAGTGTTCTTGTCATTTCAGGCGGAGAATGTTTCCTGCTTGGTGAAGACTTGGATAGAATAATACACTATGCGACGAAAAAAGGGTTAAGTACAAGAGTGGTGACTAATGGTTATTGGGCTATATCTTATGAAAGCGCCTTTGAAAGAATACATAGTTTAGTAAGTAATGGCTTAAAAGAATTTAATTTAAGCACAGGCGATGATCATCAAAAATATATTAAATTAGAAAATATAATCAATGCAACAAAAGCTGCAATTGACGCCGGATTGCCGACTGTGTATATTGCCGTTGAAAGTCATGTGCATGCAGATTTTACTGCAGATACTTTGAAATCCAATCCTCAAATATCTGAATATATAGAAACGGGGCATGTGTCTATATTACCAGGTTCATGGATTAAGTTTAAGAACCATACCGATGATAGCAATTTGTCCGAGTGTAATTGTCGGTATACTTCCGATCAGGCAGAAGATGGTTGCAACAGTTTGTTCAAGAATATAGCTATAAACCCATATTCAGAATTGTTAGCTTGTTGTGGGCTTACCGTTGAGTACAATGAATTTTTAAAATTGGGAAATCTTCGTAGATATTCTATGCAAGATTTATATAACGCGCAATTTGAAGATGCTTATAAACTGTGGTTATATGTTTTAGGGCCCAAACACATTTACGATTCAGTTATGAAATTCAGGAAATTAAAACCTCAGGAGCTTGTTCATACATGCGCATATTGCATTGAAGCTATTAAGGATTCGGACAATATTGATGCCATCAAAAAGATACTACCGTCTGAACTTCCGAATATTCTATATCAGTTAGAAACGCAAAATTTGATAAAATGAAAATCCGATAAATCATACTGCTATGAAAACGAAAAAAAAGTCACGTCCCGTTAGCAAAAGGACAATTGTTGCCATTGTCGGTGTGTCAGTCCTTGCCGGATCATGTAATATAGATGATTCTGAATATAATAATGATGATAATATTTACGGAAAGATTACAAAATCATCCGATATAGGGAAACAGCTTTTAAATATTGAAACGCTGAAATTAACAGATGATTTCACCAAATATACTGAAATTATCAGGCATCTATTATCGGATGTGTCTAAAAATGAAGAGTCGGCAGCATTATTTTGTTCAGCCCCGGAAGCATATCTCACTCAGCATAAGTTTAAGGAAAAATATGATGTAGATTTACGGTTATACCTAACGGAAAGAGATAAAAACCTATTATTGGCATTTACTGATAGTGAAATTCAGCTTGCAGCAAAAAATGATGATCTTCGTCAGTTTATCCGTCTTTGTGATTCAAAAGGTTTTCTTTCCAGCCCATCAACAGCAGTCTCTAAAGGTTATACTGATTATTCTCGATTTTTTGAATCAAAAGAAGACTATCAATCTGCAGTAGAAAAAATGGCAAACATCACACCTCTTAATGATCGTGATTCAAGTGACTTTGTTGCTGCTATTTGTGCAGGTGCATGGGTCGCCTTTTATTCAACAGAGTATGCTTTTGAAGATTACCATTGGGGACGTTCAAATAATCCGACCGAATATGCTGTAACATCGAAAGAACCTGCATTACGTTTATGGAGAAAAGAAAATAATGGTACATTAGATGAACAGGTTTTGTATGACGAATTGGTTATAAAAAGAGCTACGGAAACAGCAAAAATTATTGCCGAGGAACTTCCGCAATATAATGAGGAATGTTTAAGAGAGTTTATTGCTTTGAATCTGCAATATTACTATGGTCTAAAAAAATAGATTTTCCGAGAAATGATCAATCAATCCAACAGGTAGCGATATGATTCCAATAATGGAATAAATGAAATGAGAAATAGGATAATTCTGCATTGTGTTCCTCCTGCGGCTGTTATTATTCCATCAGCAGCCCTCACTACATTAAAAACCTATTTAATGCAGAATGGTTATGTTGTTGATATTATTTATTGGAATTTGATTTTTGAGGATTTGCAACAGGAATTTATATTTTATAAAAAGAACCTAAATGAAACAAGCATAGTAGCCTCTGAATTACTATTTCTTAATTATTTTGCATTTTATAAGAATGACACCACTTTATATCGAAAAGTAAAGATCATGTTGTCTACGCTTTATCCTCAGAAACAACATGGTGAGATAGATTTCTATGACAAGCACATGCAAATATATTGGGAGAAAACGAAATCTATTATTCAAAAGACTTTAAATAATTGTGCATTATCTGATTCTCTCTATTCTGGATTTTCGATAAAATTAGACCAGTGGTTAGTTGCATCTATTATAGGGGATCAGATTAAACAATTATATCCTGAACAATCTATTATTGTCGGCGGGATAAATACAAAAGAATCTGCCATAAGCATATTAAAAAATTTTCCGCAATTTGATGTAAGTATTTGGGGAGAAGGTGAAATAAAGCTATTGGATGTAACAAAAGAAATTGAAAAAGGGGATAATTGTAATTTCCATAATGTTAATAATATCACATTCAGAACCAATAATCATGTAATTGTCTCATCATCCAAAAAACAAGCATATGTAGATTTATCAAAAGACATGGGTTATTGGGATTTTTCAGACTATTTTTTGCAGGCAAAACCCAGTACACGGGTCAAAACTATGGTTCCCGTTGAAATCAGCCGGGGTTGCCATTGGAATAGATGCCACTTTTGTTATTTAAATGTGGGTTAACCGGTAGAAACATTAAAAAATGAGTTATTATATTATATAAGTACCTACAAATCATATCTATACACTTTTTTAGATAGCGATTTTATAGGGGAAGATATTGATAGGTTTAATAGACTATTGGATTGCCTTATTGAGGTTAGAACTATTGAGCCCAAATTTAAAATTGCTTCAGTAGAAATTATTACGAAAGGACTGGATGATCAATTAATAAAAAAAATGGCCGAAGCTGGGATATTATCTGCTCAAATTGGTTGGGAAAGTGCCAGTAATGAATTGTTACGGAAGATTGATAAAAAAAACACATTAGCAAGCAATCTCTTTTTTATCAAATATGCTGTAATTAATAATATAAGAGTATCTTATTTAAATGTAATAGCTAACCTAATAGAAGAGACCGATGATGATATTTTTGAGGGAATCGATAATATTAGATTTATGCGTTTTTTTAGAGTAGATCCTAACATAAAACAAAAACCTTCTCGCTTAACAATAAATGCCAGTAGCAAGTATTGTAGAATCGACAAAAAAATTGACACAAAACAATATGTTCCATACAATCTTTTACATTGTTTCATGGAAGATTATGTCAATAAAGATTGTTCTTGGAATTTATTTGATTTTTGGTTACCATATAGAAACAGATTATGGGATCTTTTCGATGCAAGGGAACAACATTACCAATCAAATAAATACTCATATCAATTAATTCAGAAAGAAAGCATTATATTATTTATTGAGTATCTGAACTATAAAGAGATAGACTGTTTTGAAATTAACTCTCTTGATTATTTGGTTTTATCTGCCACCAATAAGAAGCCGATATCATTATCAGAATTAGATCGTTATATTGCAAAAATGTCACCAGAAAAATTAATATCCGAAAATGACATTATCAATAGATTGCAATTTTATTACAAAAAAGGTCTTATATATCATTCAAATGATTTTAAGGAAATCATTTCTGTAATAAATAACGATAAAATAACCTCAAACTAATAACCTCTAATAATTTAGCTATGGAAGAATGCATGCAAATGATTCCCGTGTGGGTATGGCCTCTATTTTTTTGGGACGCAATTTGGAAAATAATTGCATTTTGGAAATCTGCCAGGAACAATCATCTGGTGTGGTTTATATTTATTGCTATCACGAATACAGTAGGGATTTTACCAATTATTTATATTCTAACACATAGAAGATCAAATCAAGTAACTCCAACCTTAAATCAGCGCTAAATACCTAACTATTATCTAATTTATAGTTAGGTGTTTTGAAGGGCCAATGTCTTCACATCGCTTCCACGATGTGCGAGTAGTTATGTTTAAAGCATAACGTAATATGGTCATCAGATATGAGAGATCCGCGAACCATTGTGGTAACGCGGGCTGAATGTCGTTTGAGTATTAGATTTACGAGGTCGCCCTTTCGGTGATCCACTTGTCCATCATGTTACGGGGCGATCACATGGCTTTAGGAACTTCGTAGGCTTCCATGCCGTCGGCGGGGAACTTCCTGAATAACCGCTCTATTTCCGCCACAGGCAAATCCGGGTCGAGCCATCGTTCAACGTCACCCTCGGCGATGATGAAAGGCATCTGGAAAGGTTTGTTCTCGCCGTTATGCACCTCGCTCATCAACTCGTTCGCTCCGATGGTTATCATCGTGTAGGATTCTATCGGTTCTCCGGTGTCCGGATTCGTCCAACTGCTCCACAGGCCGCCGATAGAGAATACTTCATCACCAGGCACACGGGCGTAATACGGGACTTTTGACCCGCCGGGATTGTAGTGCGGCTCGAAATAGCCCGTGGACGGGATAACGCGCCGCTTATGCTCGATGGACAGTTTGTAGGGCCAGGTATGAAAGACCTTTTCGGCTTGGGCGTTCTTGAACCAGCCGCCCTTGCCTTTGCGCTCGACCTCCGTCCAATCCTTCGTGTTATAAGGGATCAGCCCCTAGCGCATGGGCTGAAGCTCCGGGTCGGCGGTCACGATGGCCGAATAGGGACTAAGTATGGCCGGGATATTATAAGCTCCGTCGGTCAGGTCAAAGATCTTCTTTTCGTTGCGTCGGCGTTCTTCCACGATTTCTTTCCACGCCTCTATTACGTCCGTTTTACGTCCGTACTTCCGGGCGATTTGTTCGGCTTTTTTATTTTGGGAATTGTTGAAGCACTAGGGCAAGATTTTTACTATTGCTTTCGGTATGTTTTAGCAATTCTTATGCCTTGTGATGGTGGGTATTAAAAGTCCTTGTCGATCTGTTCAATGGATGTGACTTTAGCGCAGAGCAAATCCATTTCGTCAAGGAGTCAATGCCTTGCCCGTTCCTCTGAACTTTGTGATCTTTCGGATATAGGTGATAATCGCGGATATTTGAGAATTCTTTTCCACGATAATATGGCTAATATCCTCAACTGTGAAAGTGAGCTTTTGGTTTTTCAGGGCTTCTGTTGTTTCAGGCTTATTATTTTTACCTCGCCATTGTTCATACTCCTTTTGGCCCCAATGCCAATCAATATCCTTTTGTTCATGTACAATATATCGCCACTCATTTTCTTCGTAATTGCATTGATCTTTTCCCGTTTTCGGGTTTTTGCCGATATATTTCTTCACATAGCCGTATAGATACACGAGGTAAATCGTTACCTATCCTTGCTTGTTAGGCTTAGTTCTAATGGTAAAAATACTTTTTGGAACTGATAATTTACCTCTCCCCATTTTACTATGTTTTTTAACGTGGATGAATTACAAAAACTATGAGGTATTTGTGAGGTAAATTATCACTTAAGACTCTTTAAAACACTAACAGCGTGACCGTCCGGCCACGCTGTGAAATTCATAATTGCGTCATTTTGAGGTGTTTTAGCTCCAAAATCTAATCAATATTCTTCTTCGTTGAAGAAATTTATCTATATTGATTATCAATATATTATGCAATAATAAATGAATTTTGCGCAAACAAACCACACCGTCTGAGGCGGTCTGAGGCGATGGGAGGAATAACGGGACAAACATATTTAGCTTCAATCCAACACATTATTTAAATGCAAGCATCAATGCGGCACGAAGAGCTTCAGTTCGTTTTTCTTTGAATGTCTTAAAATCATTCCACTGCATTGTGCAGCATGCGTCAATATAGTTTTTGCTCTTATAATCAGCAATCTTATTGATATCATTACCAAAATGTTCTATAATCCATACATTAGGATCAGCATCTTTTTTCCCTATATTTTCAGCACCTTCTAATAATTGGAGATTGAAAAGATAATTTTTCTCTTCAATAAAATCTGGAGAAAGATCCTTATTTTTAATAGTGAACTTAGCTTTTGGATATATATGATCAATATGGAATTTGGAATTTTTATAATCTAAGTGTGGATATAGTACTTGTAGAACAGGTAATATAGCAGGGTTGCCATATTGCAATGTGAGCAAATCTTCCACGTCGTCAATAGTTACCTTTAATGCTTTATTGGCATCCATCTTCGCCATTCTAACATTAAATTCTGAGAAATCCTTCACTCCATTCATTCCTTCTAGTGCATAGCTAAGTTTTCTATCCAATGAGGTAGTAAAGTAAGAGGTAATCTGTGCTGTTCTGACAAACTTAAACATCGCCTCTTTATCAACATTGCCAAGTTTGTTATATACTATGTCGTTCCTATATAAATACAGCGCAATGATCGAGATGATGTAACCGGATGCCAATTGTCCAGAATATCCAAAATCTTCGACAATACGGACTGCATCTGTAATTGAAGTGACTATTTTTTCCCAATTTTGTTCAATTGAATGAATATTAGTTTTGTTGAAATTCTTCAGATTAAATATGTGGTTTGCGCCAATTAGCAACAAACTGGTTTTCAATATTTGATCTCTACCGAAACAGCCGAATCCTGTAGTCCTAAACTTATCAACATATACATTCATTTCTCCTCTTATATCTGACGAGAAATTTGCAGTCAAAATTGACATAAGCAAGTCTGAGTAAGACAATGTTGTCCCTCCGCTATTAACCCTAATGAATATCTTTAAGACTTTATCTAGATTCTTTTCTGTTTCCTCAAAGTAAGAAATCAATCGTTCTGTACATATCACATTCTTAAGTTTCTCCAATATATCGGCCTCCATATCGTCCAATTCATTCTCTCTACAATATCTATTTAAACTTCTCAGGTTAAGAATGTCGCCAACTTTAAACCAGAAATTATTTTTATCCGAAGAAGGTATTTGAGCAGGATTTTTAAATTCAAATTGATAGCAATCTTCAGTGTCTTCCTCACTAGGTTGATAGCTTAAATTGAGATATAGCTTCTTTAATTCAAAAGCATTTGGATTATCCCACCAACCTTTTGGTTTTTTCAGAGTTCGAGAACCTTTTAATCCAATATACAATGAAGTTAATCGCTGCTGACCATCAAGGACAATATTTAAATCATTAGAGTTAACTTTTGCAATATCAATTTTTTCATTATGAGGATTTCTAACATCATAATCTTCTATGAATTGATATAGCTGAAAGTTTAATTTATCTGAGTCTGGCAAAGCTGACTTATCTGTTTCCACATCAGTTTTTCTTAATTTCCAAAATAAGAAAGAGCCTATTGGATAATTTCTTAATATAGAGTCAAATAGTTGCTCTATTTTCTTTTCTGCGGCCCGATCTAGCCAAACATATTCTCTTTGAATGTCCGGGAGAAAGTAACTGACATTGATTTCTTCGATGACCTCCTTAATTGTTATATCCTTAAATTGTCCCATATTATAGATGAATTATTTTTATTTCAAACAAAATGCCATGTAGCCCAAGAGGACTAAACGATAGTAAATCAAATAAATACAACATTCAGACAAATAAATTGGGTAGCACGTGTGAAAAATCATAATTAATTTACAAAGGTAAGCCCATCTGCATATTGCTCGTATATTGCCATTTCTTCTTTGCTCAAGACTCTGTCTGTATATGTCAGTGTTCCATCTGGATTCAAATGAGCATCCTTCATTATGGCAACATATGATTCATCACGTTGTTTCAAAAGATGACATAATGATGCTCCAACAAAGCGAATTTTTGTATCTGCAGCATTAGGTTTAATGGCCACATTAAAACCGCCGCCTTGAGCTGGTACAGATGGATAAATAATGCCATCAGAATCTTTTGTTTTCATATTAACATTTAGTAGATAATTTACAAAATTCGCAATTATCATATATTCATGGTCAGAAGCAAAATCTTTTGATATCTCATTGGACATGTATTGTATTAATTCCAAACCATTAGGATTAACTGAAACATCTTGCATTATATCATGCCAAGATTTTGTAAAATTGAGCACTTCCGGACAAGGTCTTCTGTACTCGTCCACAAAAGGAAGCGCAATAAGATTTAGCGGTTTCGTCACTTCCCACCGAGATACGGTTGCTCGCTCTATGCCAACACTATCCTTGTCCTTAAAAAAAGATGATGTTTCTAATAGCGATACTATTCTTGGGAATGGGACGTCAACACTATTAGTATCTGTAAAAGAACAAGCATAAAACATTGATTGATATGGAAGATTTACCCGTCCATATTTTGGCAAACAAATAGCGGGAGGATAATTTAATTCAGAAATACTATAAAATTCTTTCCCGTGAGGATTGATTCTTTGCCGTATCAGTCCGGAGCTAGGATATATTATGTAACGTACGATAGGAATATCATAATCATTTACAGATCTGAATATTCCATATAACTCATCCAAATCACCTTTTTGAAGGTTATACGTACGCAAACTATCTGTTAACACACCCATGGCTTTTATTTTCATTAAACATAAGCAAATATAGATAATCATATTTAGAATTATGCATAAAACGCCAATTTATTTGGGTATAATTCTAATAGTAAGGACAAAAACATAAAAATTGCTATCTTTGCTGCAGTTGGATAAAATAAGTAATATCATGGGCAAGAATATGAACCGGCTGAAAGTGGTATTGGCAGAAAGGAGACGAACCAACAGATGGTTGGCGGAACAATTAGGGAAAGATCAGGCAACTGTTTCCAAATGGTGCACCAACACCAGTCAGCCGAGTCTTGAGACATTATTTCAAATTGCTGAAGTATTGGGCGTGAAAGCTCAAGATTTAATAAGTAAAGATATCTCTAATGACCATGAATAAAAGACAAAATATAGATAACAACATTGTAGCAGATATCGCAGCACGTATCGAACGATTGATTATCGATGCTCGAGCCAACGTGGCTCGGTCAATCAATCTTGCAGAAGTCATCACTAAATATGAAATAGGACATGTCATTGTAAGTGTTGTGCAGGAAGGAGAAGAACGTGCAGCATACGGCAAACAATTATTAAAAGGCGTATCAGAGATATTGACAGAACGATTAGGTGATGGCTGGTCTGTAGAGACATTGAAAAGATGCCGCAAATTTTTTATTATGTATTCG
>ERZ791603.980-NODE-980-length-23356-cov-4.620188_pt1 | contig 23356 bp, 25 predicted proteins | sample MGYA00509966_ERZ791603 | MGnify/ENA primary metagenome ERZ791603 (study PRJEB30046, sample SAMN00791931) | human gut metagenome | study: EMG produced TPA metagenomics assembly of the A metagenome-wide association study of gut microbiota in type 2...
GGCTGGCATACTGCCGGTTCAGTTCACTGTGAACCGCCCCTGTTTTCCGGGAGAGTGTTTTATCTGTGAACTCAGGCTGCCAGACCACCATTTCCGATGGAAGCGTAATATGCCTTTTCTGCTTCTGCCGGCGGGATATGACCCAGTCGTTCCAGCAACCGTCGGTTATTGTACCAGTCCACCCACGTCAGTGTGGCCAGTTTCACTTCGGCGCGGTTTTTCCAGCTCTTACCGCTTTATAAAGTCCGTTGATGCTCTCCGCCATCGCGTTGTCATATGAGTCGCCTGTGCTGCCGGTTGACGCCAGCAACTCTGCATCCTTAAGCCACTGAGTGTATGCCAGCGACACATATTGTGACCCCTTATCTGAGTGATGGATGGCGCCAGACCTTGCGCACACCGTATACGCTGTGGTTTTCATCGTACACGCGCTGTATCTCCGGCTTCAGCAGGTCATCACGCTGTGCCCGCTGACTGCGTTTATCCGGATGCAGTTGATGCGCACGATGCCGGTAATACGTTGACGGGGCGGCAGCCAGCTCGTGGCATACCGGTCCGACCCCGTGCGCACCACGCAGGGTATCCACCAGACGCGCTATTTTTTCCACAGGCGGTCGAACTCCGCCTTCGCAAAAAACGTGGAAGCCTGGCGCAGGATATCGTTGCTGCGGCGTAGTTCTCGGTTTTCACGCTCCAGCTCCTTCAGACGCTGACGTTCAGTGGTGCTCATTCCGCCGTCACCTGCACCGACATCGCGCTCATACTGACGCAGCCAGGTACGCAGGGTCTCAGGCGTACAGCCGATTTTAGGGGCGATGGAGCTGATGGCCGCCCACTACGAGTCATAGTCGTTCTGGCTTTCGATAACCATACGAACGGCCCGCTGACGTACCTCAGGGGAAAAGCGCGTATTTTTAGTCATCCTGTTTACCTCTCTCTCAAGGAGTTTAGTCTCCAGGGTTCCCGGGTCGATTCATCCCTTTGGCATACAACGAGAGGATCTGGTTATCCATCCCAGTAATACGGGGCTGATTTTTCTTTACCAGTTGTGGTTCGAAGGTACCGTCACGATCGCGCGGAGGACGCAGTTCCAGTGGACCACGCCTGTGATAACGGTCTTTGTGGAATAACCGTTGCGGGAGTTAGTTCCCGGTTTGGACTGATTTTTCTCATACCCAAGATGGTGTGTCATCTCTGCATTGAGAGCGGCTTCAACGCTGATCTTTTTCAGTAGACGGTCAAACTGGCTGAGGTCTTCAGGGGTTTTGAGGTTTTTGGCCAGTTCGTTAGCCAGAGCCTTTAACTGTTTTTCGTCCATAAATCAACTTTCATTTGATGCTGGATTGAAAATATCAAAATCAGGCAATTACACAAATCTAAGTACAGGCTCATTTCAAGGGGGGAGCACCTCACCATTGCACGTAAAGTAAATCTTGGGGATTGGTATACGAGTTATTACACTGAATACTTCTTGCAAGCTTGCACGGAGTTACCCTCAACATAAAAGTGATAATATTTAACGGTTTTGTCTTATTGTGAATAATATATATCCAGATACAATGATTGTTAAAGTTCTGAGGGAGATGACTTTCATTGCTAGGTCAATGCCCAATCTTCCGAAGAACTTTTCAGTGCCAACTTGGCTCAGCAAGGTAGAGCAACTAACACCTAATTAGCAGGTCGCTTGCTCGCTCCCTGCAGACGGAATTTTTTAGGGGCAGAGTATGTATTTATTATTTGTAGCATCAGGTTGAGTCGTTATTTTAAGTGACACAAGCACAGAATTCTCAGGTAAATTGTTATGTATTGACTGTCGTTTATGTTCCGTACCTTGATACTAAGCTAATAGCAGCTAAAGTACGTTGTGTCACTGTTTTTTATAACGCAATATAGCATTTTCATTCATTTGCTTTGATTTTTTTCTGATAAGTTTATTACATGATAATAAGTTATTATGTTTAAGCAAATGCTTGCTGACAGTGAATCTATGTATAACTTATTTTGATGTGATAATCACATCTTATCCTATGTATGCCTGATTGAATTTATTCGTTACCACCCTGAATGGGTGGTTTTTTTTATCAGTTCTGAGAACCGTCACACCAAATGTGCAGTTGACAGACATTGTAACCACACTTGATATAATTAAACGCTGTTGCCGCATTATTTCCCGACAGATAAAGTGTTCTCTGTAACTACACTCCATTTTCAGTGAGTGAGAGAAGCTTTTCACGCAGGCATTATCGTAGTAGCAGACCTTTCGCTCATACTGTCGCGCAGATTATGTCGCTTCAGCATTATCTTATAATGTGTTGAACAGCTCTGACTTCCGCGCTTTGTGTGAATGATAACATTCTGCGGCCTTTTACGTGTTAGCACTAATGTAAAAATACCCCCCTTGGGCTGAGGATTACCCAGAAAAGAAGACAGGCATAGAGTTTTGTGATCTACTGATTGCGCTAACAAATTCAATGAGATTACCTCTATGCCTGCCCGTAAAGTATGCCAGACTCTTTTCCGTAATGCTTTAGCTTCCACTCATCAGTATCGACAAAATGCCATTATTGATTCCGCTGCTGCTTTAGTCGGGGGGGCATCTCTTTCTCTTACCAGCATTGGCCGGCATTTACCCGGCCCTGCTCGTGTGAAAGATAAAATAAAACGCGTTGACCGTCTGCTGGGTAATACACGACTTCATAATGATATCCCTCTGATATTCAAAAATATTACCTCCATGATGACAAATAAACTGTCGCGGTGTGTTATCGCTGTTGACTGGAGTGGTTACCCTTTTCAGGAATACTATGCCTTCGGGCCAGCCTCCTCTGCGACGGTCGCGCTATCCCCCTGATGAGTCAGGTATTCTCCCGTCAAAAAACATAATAACGAGGCGGCTGAAATCGCTTTTCCGGATGCGCTTTCCGGGGCCATTTCTCCCCGGACTCGTGTTGTTATTGTTACTGATGCCGGTTTTCAAAGTGCATGGTTTCGTCATATCAAATCACTGGGATGGGATTTTATTGGCCGTATCAGGGGGGAGTGAAGTTCAGGCTGGATAGTGACAAAGATAAGCGGCTGGACATAAAAATGTGCAGGGGGAGTTCAGAGGCAAAATACCTGGGGACGGGAACCCTAGCCCGGAAAAACGCTCGCAGTGTGAAGGACATTTTTATCTTTACAAACATTCACCTAAAGGCAGAAAAAGCAGGCGGGCCAGAGTGTCAACGCCAAGATTATTGGCCGTTTTTCGCCATTTTTAATGTCCGCTATTGGTCATTAATGTTGTCCGCTTTCCGCCATTTCATAATCACTGATTGGCGTAGCGTTTTTTGCCAGCACTCCCGCTTTGCGTTTTTCCTTTAACCGGTAGCTTTCTCCTTTGATATTCAGCGTGGTTGAGTGATGTAGCAGCCGATCCAGGATAGCTGTTGCCAGCACGTGATCTCCGAACATTTCTCCCCAGTCGGCGAACCCTTTATTTGACGTCAGCACGATGCTCGCTTTTTCATATCGACGGTTCAGCAACCGGAAGAACAGACTGGCTTCCTCGCGGGTCCTCGGCAGATAGCCTATCTCATCCAGTATCAGTACCCGGGCATAACCAAGTTGCTGTAGCTGTTTTTCCAGCCGGTTTTCCTGTTTTGCCTTCATGAGTGTGGAGATCAGCTTATCCAGTGGCATGAACAGCACCCGATGACCAGCGTCCGCTGCTTTTACCCTGAGAGCGACTGCTAGGTGCGTTTTACCCACACCGGGCGGCCCCAGCAGGATCACGTTCTCGCTACGCTCCACGAACGCCAGCCCGGCCAGCTCACGGACGACCTTACGATCGATACCTAGCTGGAAGCCGAAGTCGAACTGCTCCAGCGTTTTGACCCACGGGAAGCGGGCCTGTTTCAGCCGGGACTCCATACCGCGCTGATGCCTCCCGTTCCATTGCTGCTGCAACGCCATGCACAGGAACTCGCGGTAGTTCAGTTCTTTTTTGGCCGCCTGCTCCAGCAGGCTTTCAACGTGGTAGCCCAGATGTTCCATTTTAAGACGACCCAGCAGTGTCTCCAGTTCATGCATCACAACAGCTCCTCATACGCACTCAACGGCCTGTGTTCCACCTGAATGACCTGCTGCCAGAGTGGGGCGTGATGCTCCGGCACGGTCTGCCAGCCGTATGCAGCCGAACAGAGACGGTGCGATGCTACCTGTTGCTCATTACTGTAGATCCGCAGTTCATCATCCAGCGAGATCCGTATTGATACCGGCTGGCCACACAGGCTTTCCGGCACGCTGTAACGGTTCCCGCCAACCTCGATATAGCCATCCCAGGAGACATGACGGATATCGAAGTAGCTGGTATCGAAGTCTGTACCTGGCAGCGGCTGTCGATGCACCTGTTCCTGCGTGAAGCGCTGTTCCGGTGTCTGCCTGAACTGGCGAAGTTCCCGCCTGTCGGCAACGTCAGCCATCCACTGCTCCAGTAGCTGATTAACATGGGCTAAGCTGTCGAACCGGCGGTACCGGACGAAGAAGTTTTCCTTGAGGTATTTCACCATCCACTCCACCTTACCTTTGGTTCTGGCCCTTCGTGGACGGCAGGCTCGTGGCAGGCAGCCATAGTGATCGGCCAACAGCAGGAACCCGGAGTTGAACACCAGCTTCCCGTTGTTATTTTTCAGCACTGCGGCTTTCTGGTTATCGACCTGCACGGTTTTCACGCTGCCGCCGAAGTAGCGGAAGGCGCGGACCAGCGGCTCATAGAGATGTTCAGCATACTGCTTTGGTGCCGCGAAGACATGGAAGCGACGTGAGAACCCCAGCGTATTAACCGCGAAGTTAACCCTGCATCGTTGCCCGGCAACCTCAGCCTCAACTTCTCCCCAGTCATGCTGTAGCTGGTAACCGGGCTGAGTTTCGAAGCGAACCGTTTTCTTCGATGGCCGCATCTTACGTTTGGGCTGGATGTAGTAACGCAACATGGAACGGCCACCGGTATAACCCATCGCTTTGATCAGGATGACCTCGCCGTTCCAGACGTTCTCAGCCAGACGCATGCCGATATAGTCCATGAACGGCTTGAGTTTGGCCATTTTGTGGCGTGTTTTTCTGGCCGGAGGTTCCGGGTATTTGAGGTAGCGTCTGACAGTCCGCTCAGAGCAACCAACCTGAGTGACAATATCAACAATATACGCACCTTGCTGGCACATTTGCTTTATCATGTAAAAGTCCTCTCTGCTCAGCATGAGTATTTCCTTTGTGGTGTAGGAACCTTATGTTGGGTGGAGCGGACAATCCAAATGGTGAATTACTGTCTTATATCATTGGCGCTGACACCTCTGACAAAGAGTTTACTTACCTAAGCCTCGCAACCACTATTGATAGGTAAGATCAATCAGGGTTCGGATGACATCATGACGCAGGTAATTGAACCTACTAACGGCACCGGATATATGGTCGCAAACTGTATCAAACCCGGACTTGCATAGCCTGGGGTACAACCAGACACCAGCTAACGTTTGAGCACAGTGTACTTATCCAACCTCCAGCAACCGAAATATCTTGTCTTTAATCTTTACTGTTAAGTATCTTTTATACAGTTGTAAGGCCTTGTTTGGAAAAATTAAAGAATATTGTATTTTTGCTAAAACAAATAGTCACAAAAAGAACAAAAAACAATCTTATTATTTCGCCCGTAAATAAAAACTATAAATATTTGTGTGATTTTTATGTTTACTTAACAAATTTGTCTTTTTTTTTGTATTTTTTTATAGCCATGACACAGCAAAAACGTTAATGCGGCATTTGTTTTGTAATTTTTTTTGCATAAAGTATTAAATAATGTATACGATAATAAAAAATAATAAATTTCTAATGTTTTTTGTTGGGATGTGAAAATTTAGTTGATCTTGTGAGATTAGTCATTGCATAATTAATATCTCAGCAATAGCTGGTAGTATTATTTATTACTTTTGAGTTAATAGTTCATTATGGCACTATAAAATTTGTAGTGTTCTCATCTGAAGTTAGAGGGGAAGCTTGTATGAAAAATAAACCAAAAGATTGTAACTCTATCAGATTAAACAACTGCACCACGTACTGCTGCACATTGATATATAATAATCATGCAATTATTTCTTTCAAAAAGGATAAGAAAGAATTCTCTCTTAAAAATGGTGAAATTGCATTCCTCAAAAGAGGAGAAACCTTTGATGTTGAAGTTATTTCAGCCGCTGTTACCCATAAGCCTGAACCCCCTTATTATATAATATATTTAACACCAGAGATTGTGAGTGAAATGTACAATTTGATGAGGTCGTTTTTCATAGAAATAAAAGAGGAAACGATTAATGACGATAGCCTTTTCACTTTCTGTCCAGAAGAGGAAGATAGTTACTGGATAAAAAGAATATTTTCCACAAAAGAAAATAATTTATTTAATTCAAAATTCATAATTAACATCATGAGTATAATACTGGAGTTCGAACATTCCCAGAGCATCATTCAACATCTTACCCTCTCAAAAAAAGAAAATATTACAGACAGGGTCATTGCACTACTTGAGGCCGAACCATCACGAAACTGGTATTTTACAGAAGTATGCGATCGCCTATATTTAAGTGAATCAACATTACGTAAAAAACTAGAGCTTGAAAATATAAATTTCAAAAAATTACTTCTTGACTTTAAAATGAAGAAGGCTGCTGAATTGTTAAAAACCACCAATAAAAGTATAACAATGATTTCATCTGAGTTAGGGTATGTGTACGCATCTTATTTTATAAAAGTCTTTAAGAATTACTTTGGTGTCACACCAAAGCAATTCTTAAAAAAATTCACATACTAAACTTCTTACATTTCACGTTATGCCCCATGTTTCTTAATAAAAAATCAGTGTGTTTTTTTCGTTTTTTACTATCCACGAAGATATCTGGCTTCGATTGAAGCAAGATATTTCGCAGTCATTAGTTGTATTTATAGGAACATCATTATGAAAAATAACTATCATGCATCTATTTATTACATCAATGATTTTCAGTAACTCGGATCTGACTACTGCTGAGAATGATATAAGTAAAGCATAGCTAAATTTTACTGGTAAAATAACATCTAACCTTGGTCACTTAAGTGGTGCCAGTCAGAAACTTTATTACATCGATTTGGATGAAGTATCGGTAGCAAATAAAGAATCAAAGGCTCCAACATTCCTAGTGGACTTGAAAAACAATGGCTCGTTAGTAAAAAAAATTAGTATCAACTACCATCTATAGGTATCCGGTTAAGGCACATGGCGCGATCACCGTCGGTATCATCTGTCCGCACCGGCATACTTTCGTCATCTAGGCATCCCCTGAAGCGGTGGCCGGAGCTTCAGGGCATGCCTCACCGCCCCGTGCAATGCAACACATGACGTACTCGCCTTTTCCGTTGCGGCAAGTCAGGCATAGAACACCGACATCGTCGTTTTAATCCGCAGGCCGGTCTAGGATATACTGCCCCTGTAACTGCTCCAGTGCTTTCCTAGGGGCGTGATGGACACAGGCCAAAGCGAGGTGCTTGTTTTCAAATTGTTTCGGAGTGAGATTGCCACACCAAATTGCTGTTGCCAGGGCCGGAGATTATACCCACACTTGATATAATCAAACTCTGCTGCCCGCATTATTTCCCGACTGATAAAGTGTTCCTCCATGTTCAGTGAATGAAAGAAGCTTTTCACACAGGCATTATCGTAGTAGCAGACCTTTGTGCTCATACTGCCGCGCAGATTATGCCGCTTCAGCATTATCTTAGAATGTGCTGAACAGCACTGACTTCGGCGCTTTGTGTGAACAATAACGTTCTGCGATTTATACCGCCACGGCATCATCTGCAAGGTTATCGCGACTCAGACAGAATTACTGAGGTGTGCTTATCCTTGCTGCCGCTGACATCACGTATACCAGCCGCTACAGTAACCCGAAGCATGCGGAACATAGCTTTGATGCTGATTCAGCCTGATGTTACTAAATAAAGGCATACTTCATTTCAGGCGCTTCGCGAAGCATGTCGAGGCTGACTGGATAGCCAGCCACACCTCTTTTTTCACCGATTCATCTGTCGGGAATACTTTCCATTTCTTTATCGCATGTCTGATGACGCTATTCAGCGATTCGATTGCGTTAGTGGTGTAGATAACCTTGCGGATCGCCTCCGGGTACACGAAGAAGGTGGCAATATTTGGCCAGTTTGCCCGCCAGCTGCGGCTTATCTGCGGGTACCGTGCATCCCATTCCTTCCCGAACGCATCCAGCGCCTGCAACGCGCCTTCTTCCGTGGCTGCGCGGTAAACCTGTTTCAGGTCTCGGGTTACCGCTTTATAGTCTTTCCACGCCACGAACCGCAGGCTGTTGCGTACCATGTGTACTATGCACAAATGGATCTGCGTCTCCGGGTAGACGGCATTAATCGCTTCCGGGAAGCCTTTCAGGCCGTCCACGCAGGCGATAAGGATATCGCTCAGCCCGCGATTTTTCAGTTCCGTCAGTATATTCAGCCAGAACTTTGCACCTTCATTTTCGGCCAGCCACATACCTGGCAGCTCTTTCTGACCATCAAGGTTAATACCCAGAGCTTGGAACACCGCTTTGTTGATAACCCGGCTGTCCTGCCGTACTTTCAGGACAATACAGTCAAGATAAACAATGGGATAAATCGCATCCAGAGGATGGTTTTGCCATTCAACCACCTGGTCGATTACGGCATCGGTGACTTTCGATATCAGCGCCGGAGAGACGTCTGCATCGTACATTTCTTTGAAGACTGAGGTAATTTCGCGGGTAGTCATCCCTCTGGCATACAGCGCCAGGATCTGGTTGTCCATGCCGGTAATGCGGGTCTGATTTTTCTTCACCAGTTGTGGTTCGAAGGAACCATCACGATCACGTGGAGTACGTAATTCCATCGGCCCGTCGGTAATGGTGACGGTTTTCGTGGAATAGCCATTACGGGAGTTGGTTCCACTGATTTTCTTGAGCAGGCGATCGAACTGACTGAGATCTTCATGGGTTTTGAGATTTTTGACCAGTTCGTTAGCCAGAGCCTGCAATTGTTTGTCATCCATAATTTAACCTTCATTTGAACATATCAAAATCAGGCAATTACACAAATCTATGTACAGGTTCTGCCATATCGCCGGTGATCGCGCAATGCGAGTTCACCGGATACTTACTTTGAACTTGTAATCTAGGTGGACATATCCAGCTCATGTTCAGAAGAAGTTTGCTGATTTTGCTGTTAATTGCGACAGTTGTAGAACTGTAAGTGTACAGGGTATGGCTGCGATACTGATGAGTTCCGCAAGCTTCAGGACTTCACTGCGAAATTCAGGCGAATACTGTTTAAGTTTTTTTGGCTGGTTGATACTGTTTTTGTCATGTAAGTTATCCCTGACAAAGAGTTTATTTAACTAAACCCGGTACTCACTATTTATGGGTAAGATCAAAAGAAAGTCACCCACATACGTATGACCACTTTTTTGTTATTCTTCAACAAGAAATTTTTATTGTTTTTTAGAATCCCTGACGGAGTATCAGTAACTTTCAAGCAATTGGTTATTTGTGCGATCAGTTATCTTCGGTCCATGAATCATGGCTACATACTAAGTTCAAGATTATCAAAATAGCAACCGGGAAAAAGCCAACCTTGTAAGCCAAAAACCCCGGCTCGTATAGCTTCTTTTTTGTATGTTAAAGTTTCGATACCCTCTGCTATAACGATTGGACATAACATTCGTAACTGAGTGACAAGACAAAGAAGAGCATCTTTATCTGTAGTATTCCATAACAGTTTTTTATCAATTTTTACCGCGCTAAAAATTTCACTTCTCAGGGCAGAAAAACTGGTGTTGCCTGTGCCGAAATCGTCCATCATTAAACGACATACATCAGATAACTTTTGAATAGCAAAGTTTTGCCTTGGCTGATTACATATGGCCATTTCATTAATTTCAAGCCACAAAAAAGGTATGGACTTCAGCAGGTTTAGTAAGGAATTATCTGAAATGAGAATATGCGCCATTTCTGCATCAACATTTAAAGAACAAAAAGCTTTATTTTTTACAAAAAAATGCGTCATTGAATTAATGCTAAATAACTGCTTTTTGATTAGGGCTTTTTTTTCTCTATAGACTAAAGAACCAAGTACTGTCTGTGGATTTAATTTTACACTATTCTCATAAAAATGCGTAAGCATTTCTACACCATAGAGTTTACCTGAAGGGGAGTATATCGGTTCGGCATAAAACTTGCATTTTTCTAACAAGAATGATATTTGTTCCATTGTTTTATCTAAAAATAAAAATTCTTACTGATAGTTAATAGAAGGCATGCCGCTTATGCTAAAAGAAGGGCCTCCCGCCCCAAAACGCCATGCATCCATGAAGTTAAAGAATAAGAGTTAGAGTTAGAACGGGAAATTATCTGGTAACATTACAACCAGAAAATCACATCACAAGATCAGAAATGCATTCCTGCGTCTTGTGGGAAATTCAATGTAAAACAAAACCCACGCAAAGTCCAGCTAAAGCACTCAAAACAAATGGAAATTCTTATAAATATAATGAAAATCATCAAATTCTCATGAAGAGAAAAAAGTACAACACAACATAAAACAAAATAGACTCATCACGCCTGCTAAATAAAAAAACAGAAAAATCATTCTATCTGTTGAGTGTAAGGTTGTTTTATTTTTATATCGAATTTAACGCTTGTTTTTGTTTATGGCTCCCAAGAATATGATAAGTGTTAACAATGGTGCTTAACCAATATAACGAAACGATCTTGATACTCGTATATATAGATGATAAGTATATATTGCAGCATCTACCACGATATATTCAGTTCCTGTCACCACAAAGAGATTTTATGAATAATGTATAGTACTCATAAAAAAACACACCCAAACACAAAAGGGATAATAGCAATTGGAGCTCATCCTGATGATATTGAGTTAGGATGTGGCGCATCATTGGCTCGTCTTATAAACGACGGCTACCATGTTGTTGCTGTTGTAATGACTCAGGGAACCGCTGGTTGTGATGATAATATTAACCGACATGATGAATCCAGAAACTCACTACAATCATTAGGATGTCAACAAATCTTTCATCTACACTTCGAGGACACTCAAACTCAATATCATATCGATCGTATGATCAAGTCTTTAGAAGATATTATTTTTAAACACATTCCGGAAAATATAGAAATAACTCGTGCATATACTATGCATGATGGTGATCGTCATCAGGATCATCGGGCTGTGCATAAAGCATCTATAGTCGCATGTCGGAAAATTCCTCAGGTGCTGGGATACGAAACACCAAGTACGTGGCTGAACTTTGTGCCTCAGGTGTTTGAAGAAGTGGATGAATATTTCTTCAATGTAAAACTTAAAGCGCTTTCTTACCACCAAAGCCAACAGCACAGAAATTATATGCAACCAGAAAACCTCCTTACACTAGCAAAATTTCGTGGGCAGCAGGCTGGATGTAAATTAAGTGAAGCGTTTGTTATACATAAGATGATTATCTAAATTATGAAAACTTTAATATTTATATTAATGAGTATGGGGGTTTTGCTATGGTTTCTTTCTACTTTAAGAAGGAAGCCAAGCTTAAGATATAACTGTATTGACGCGATTATACCTGCATATAATGAAGGTCCATGTCTAGCCCAGACTCTAGAAAATTTATTGTTAAATCCGTATTTCAATAAGGTAATTTGCGTTAATGATGGGTCAACGGATGATACCGAGGTTGTCATGATGCAGGTGAAGGAAAAATGGGGGGAGCGTCTGGTCGTTGTTTCTCAGAAGAATACAGGAAAGGGCGGAGCTCTGATGCATGGGTTGTCATATGCAACATGTGAACAAGTTTTCTTAAGTGATGCTGATACTTATGTACCACCTGATAGTTTAGGAATGGGGTATATGTTAGCCGAAATAGAACGAGGTGCAGATGCTGTAGGGGGGATACCGTCTACCTTATTGAAAGGGGCAGGTCTACTTCCCCATATCAGAGCTACTGTAAAATTACCTATGATTGTAATGAAAAGAACATTACAACAAATATTAGGGGGGGCACCATTTATTATCAGTGGTGCCTGTGGAATGTTCAGAACTGAGGTGCTCAGAAAATTTGGATTTTCTGACAGGACGAAAGTAGAAGATCTGGATTTGACTTGGACACTGGTAGCAAATGGTTATCGTGTCAGACAGGCAAACCGATGCATTGTTTATCCACAGGAATGTAATACTCTTAAAGACGAATGGAAAAGATGGCGACGTTGGATTGTAGGATATGCAGTATGTATGCGTTTACATAAATCGTTGCTGCTAAGCAGGTTTGGAATATTTAGTATCTTCCCGATGATACTAGTTGTTCTGTACGGCATTTCAATCTATCTAACAGCTTGGATAAATCAGGTTTTACAGAATGAACCTCTGGGTATAATTTTATCTATTTTCCCATTAATTTGGGTTGGAATAGTTTGTTCCATAGGGGCATTCAGCGCATGGTATCATCGTAGCTGGAAATTAATCCCTCTTGCCCCTTTATCAATATTATATGTTCTTTTATCTTACTCAGTTTGGATGATCCATGGAATTATTGCCTTTTTTACTGGAAAAGAACCTACACGAGACAAACCAACACGATATAGCGCACTGGTGGATTCGTCCGCCACTTATTCCTTCGCAGTTGCCAACAGTACTGAAGACTTTTCTCAGACTAACCCTACAAGGAAATGAAAAAGCGAAATTAGTCAAACACATCTTTATTGATGAAACCGAAGGAGAAGTCGTTATAGGTGAAGGAACGCGCATATGCCATGGTGCAGTAATCAAGGGGCCGGTAGTAATAGGTTCAGATTGTATAGTTGGTAATTATGCATTTATTCGTCAACACACAGTCATCGGAAATAACGTCAAAATAGGATTTTCAACAGAAATTAAAAATTCGGTAATAGAATCAAACGTTACTATAGGTCCCCAGTGTTTTGTGGCAGACTCGGTACTATGTGAGAGAGTATATTTAGGAGCGCAAGTAAGAACCAGTAATCATCGACTGGATAATGATGATATATATGTCAGAACAGAAAAAGGAAGTATAAATACAGGATGTAAAAAATTAGGGTGTTATATTGGAAAAAGATCAAAGCTTGGTGTACAGGTTATTGTTCTTCCCGGCCGCAAAATAAAAGAAGATACAATTATTGGTCCCAAGATCATTGTTGAACGTAATTTAGATAAAGGGAAGTATATTCTAAAACAGGAAGTTCTCCATGATAAAGGTAAATGATAATGAAAAAGATACTTATTGCTTCGATTATATTAACTTCAATTTCAGCATCCGCAAAAGCCAGTGATGTTAGCTTAAATGCTGGATATGATTATATCAATTATTCTGGTGATCATGGAAAGCGCAATGTTTCTTTTATCGAATTAAGGAACAAGTTGGAAAATGGGAACGCTGTTTTCAACTTATCACATGGGGAACGAGATTATGGTGGAGGGAAATCCTGGGATTCTGTTCGTGCAAGAGCAACTGTCTGGTACAACTGGAATAAGTGGTTATCATCAAGAACAGGTCTTGCTGTAGCTGAGAATACGCCGGTGTTTGCGCGTAAAGATTTTCAACAGGATGTTAGCCTGAAAATTATTCCTGATACGATATTTACCGTAGGTTACAGATATGCTAATTATTTTGAAGATATAGATGTAAATGCATGGTCTGGTGGTGTTGCATGGTATGTCGGTCCATTTATAACATCCTGGCGTTATACTCATTATGATACACAGGATACAGGAGGAAGCTACAGTCACCTCTTATCTGTACGGATGAACGATAAAGATAGTTCAGGGTATACACAACTTTGGCTTGGGCGAGGTAATGGTGCCTATACTTACGACTGGGCGCCAGATACTAAAAAAGGTACAATTAAAAGTATTACTCTGAAACGGACACAACCATTGAATGAATATATAACGCTTGGTCTGAGTGTAGGAAAACAATGGTATAAGACTCCTGTTGATAAATATCACAATTTACAGGGGATAGCTGATATCACTTGGTATTTCTAAGAATAATACACTGTAAGTTGATATTTATCAATTTCAGCTAAATATATAACAAAAACGTTATTTTCTGGGGGTTGTGGTTTCACAACTCCTAATTTGAAAGATTTATTCAAAAAATTGTAAAGTTTTACTGTGATAAAATATAAAACAAAGATCGCCAAATTTAATGATAGTTAATGTTTTTTATGCTTTGCGTGGCACTTTTCGGGAAAATGTGCGCCCCCCATTAGTTACCAGTTTCACCAGCTCCTGGTCATCCAGAGCATCAAGCATCCTTTCATACAGTTCAGCAGGCACACAGTAGAATGCCGGCTGATTCCGGTTAAGAATGGCGACAGGGTAACCATCTCCGGCACGGACTGTTGCCATTGGGTTTTTTTTCAGTTCACTGGCACTGGTGTCAGACAGAATGATGTTAGGCATAACACACCTTTGAGAATGTTTAACAAGTTTTAAAGATACATCTGACAAGACCTGTTAACAAGTCTGCTTTACTCATATCTTGCAAATGTTCGTAATGCTGTGTTTCTTGTCCCGATGTCGCGTCAGCGGCATGGAAGGCGGTACTCAGTTGTTTCATATGGCACAGGAGTAAAACCGCCGAAGCCCGGCGAAGCCGGTACATATTGATAGGTTTCACCTTACCCATCCTGGCCCTGTTAGGCCATACCCGCTTTCAGTCATGATAAAGCCGCTGTGCGCGGTCGGAGTGGTCCCGACGAGGGTTTACCCGAAGTCGGGGCGTATCTCCGCGTTAGCGGGCCGTCAGGGCCGCTTACGAGCGTGTACTGAGAACATCCAGCCAGAAGACTGACAGCGATGATGATGCTTAGTTACAACATTCATGATTAAAGCGACTCTGTTCCGGCCCGAAGGGCCGGGGCGGGGCCGCTTTTCAGTTATGAGGGAGGGGCTTTGTAGTTTCGGTTCTGCGTTGGACCGGGGTTTTCCTGGTGGTTGTATTTGAGTGTTGTAACTAAAATGGCTCCGGTCGGGGCCCGCCGCTTGCGGTGGGAGGTGCATATCTGTCTGTCTACAGGACAGGCAATGAATAGGTTTTCTTTTTAAATGAATGTAATTAAGTAGTTTAAAGGAGATATAAACAGGTGTTTAAAAGATACATTGCACCCTGTAAGGCTGGCGGCTGGCGCTTTATGACATGAACGGTTGTAACCTTATGGGGAAGTCCATTGCAGTTAAATGTGGATAAGCAAAATTCCCCGTCTGTGAGGCGTGTTTTGTATCAAAAACAGGGGGGGCCAGATGCACCAGAAGGTGGATGATGAGGTTGTTTTTTGTATGAGGTGCTGCTTTTTTGTTCGCTGGCAGGCTTCAGGCGTGCGAATGCCTCCGGTGCGGGCCGGATTATTCAGAAGAGGTCACTTTCAGGGGGAAGCTGTGGCCAGCCGGCTGTAATTACGGTTACGTGACAGAATCATGCGCTCTTTCACACGACGCTCCACTTCGCGTTTTACCGCCTCACGATTGGCAGTGAAGCGCCCTTCCGAGATTTCACGCGTCAGCTGCCGTTTCACCAGGGTGACGATATCCTGACGTTCCCTGTTCGCATCACGACGCGCACGGGCACGCTTTATTCCACGGGACTTAAGCTCTGTCTGGTAACTGCGGAAACGCTCACGCACAAAACGCTAGGCTTTCGCTATCAGTTCATCCATACCCAGGGTATCCAGCCCCTGCTTTTTGCGCTGTCTGTTTTCCCATTCAACACGACTGCGGCGCGCAGCAACCACTGCATCCTCAGACACATCAAGGGCGGCAAATAACGCCGGTGTGAACGTGATATCGGTCGGAATGTAGCACCCGATAAGCGGATCATATTCCGTCTGGTAGGTAATCAGTCCCAGCTCTGCAAGGAACGTCAAGGCTCGGGAGGCCCGGGTGATGGAGAGTTTTCCGGCAGCAGACTCCGTCGCCAGTCCGCACTCAATGGCCAGCGTAGTGATGGAGCACTGGACGCGGTTGGCCAGCGGGTCATAGTGAAAACACAGCCCCTGCAGCAGCGCATCAATAGCCCGGCGACGCAGTACCGGTGGCATGCGCCGACGCAGTCCCTTCGAACGGGCATGTGCCACATGAATGGCGAAATCAAAACGGGAGGTGAAGCCCACCGCCTTTTCCATCAGTTTTTCGCAGAACTTCAGCGTTCCGGCACCTTCACGGGGTGTGAACACCGGATTCGGATTTTTAACCTGTGAATAGTATTTTTGAAGGAGATCAGCCATGTCCCCCTCCAACACTATTCCCCCTCCTACGGGCGGTAACTAGCTCGTCTGGGCCGACACGTAAAGTTTCGAACATATCTGGTCTGAACCAGATGGTTCCTCCATCAAAAGCGATGAGATGAAGATCATTATCAAGAGTTTTGAGGGCTCTCCAAACACGAGTGTATGAACCTCCACTACAAACTGAAAGCTCTTTAACAGATAAGTTAACTTTGTTCGTATCAGGGATGTAGTGTGCGCACATTACTTGTACGAGGGAAACATAAAAACTAACCATCGACGCGCTGATTTTATTTTTACGTTTGCCATGCGCTATTGCAAGCAAACCTCTGATGAAGATCAGATGCTTGAAGGAGTCAAAATGAGTCCTTTTCTGGAGAAGGCTGCAAAACGGGTGAGGATACTTGCTGGAATCAATGTGAAGATCTGATTCAATCCCACCCGCTATTACTGAATGTGTTTCATGATTAGCCACACCATCCTGCACTTACAATGCACAGAAGGAGTGAGCACAGAAAGAAGTCTTGAACTTTTCCGGGCATATAACTATACTCCCCGCATAGCTGAATTGTTGGCTATGCGGTTTTATGGGGCCCCGGTAATCTTTCTAGTCGCCAAACTTGAAGAAGATTATCGGGGTTTTCGCTTTTCTGGCCTCCTGTAAATCCACATCAGAACCAGTTCCCTGCCACCTTACGGCGTGGCCAGCCACAAAATTCCTTAAACGATCAGCAATCTACCACTCACTCCTGAGATAAGCAAGAATGTGAATATTTACGAAGTCGCTCTGCGTTTCAGCTCTGATTCAATCAGTTTTTCAAGCATCTGCGCCTGAGTAATACCTTCCTCATCCGCCAGTTCACTCAGCCTGTCTTTTAACCGGGCCTGAATAACCGCATGAAAAGCCTTATGAGTGTTGCTTCTGCGAGCCAGAGAAGCTCTTTGCCTCTCTCTGGCCGGAACAGGGTTACCTTTCCGGTATGTACGCTTGGTGCCTGATGAGGAAGTCACTGCATTTTCTGTCTGCGACATCTCGCCTCCTCAATTCTCAAACAGGGATCGTTTCGCAGAGAATACTACAGTTTTTTGAAATCAGCGACTTGAAAGTTGTGACGATGATCTGTGTTGGCGCACAAATCATGTCTGATTACGACCGTTTAATGTGATTTTGATAATGAAATGACTAAAAAGCTGGAAATGCCTTAGCCAGGGTGCCGGCCCCGGGCGGGACCGGCTGTTTCTGGTATATAGGGTGTCTGCCCCTGAAATACCTCACACTTCCGGAAAGCGGGGACTTCCGTCCCCGCCCGGCAGCTTACTTCCGTGCTTCGTAGGCCAGAGTTACCTGCACCACTGTATTTCCTCTGTGAATATTCAGCTCACATAACCGTTCCCTGAATATCAGTGAAAAACACAACACCGTGGCGCACACGGCGAGCAACCCGATAAGGGCATATTTCGTCATAAACTTTGACCTCTCAGCAAAGAAGAGGCTACAATCAGTAGTGTTAAGGTACTTCATGCAGACCTCACAAGTTAATGGATTAACGAGTGGGGTCTTCGCATTTCTGGTACCTGCGTCTTGCCTGAACCAGAAAGGCTCAAACACCCGCCGCGATAATACCACATTCCCTGTTGCTGACTATTACCCCCATTTGCCTGTTTTTGTTACAAAAACGCCGGGAGCGGGGGAAAACTTACTTTTTCCCGTTTCCGGGGGGACAACTGAGCATTGCGAACGCGTCAGCTACGATGTTCCGGTGATTGCTGATCAGCCCCTGTTGTATTCATAAACTAATTAACATTCATTCTGTCTGGTGCATAAATCTGCCCGTGAACATCTGCAGACAATACCGGCCATGAAAAGATAAATAATACCCGTGGAATATATTTCCTCATGTTATTCTCCATATCAGATAAATGGCACCTGTATTTCAGCCCCCCTGAATATCGCAGCACACATTGAATAAGACCTTATTTTGTGAAATTAATCACAAAATATAAAATCGCGACTTAATACGGAAAAAACTCTGTGCTACTCAGAACTGGCCGGTCATACTGCCCGACCGGATATTAAAAAAAGCAAATCTCATAAACGCCTTTCAGCCTTCTGACTCCTGGAGTAATGAAGGCTGCTTTTTTCGTTACACCCTTCCCCGGCAGCGCCGGTGGCAGTGTTCAGCCCTTTTCCGGGCAAACTGTTACCAGTCTGTCCGGGGAGCTATGCAGGCAGCCCGTCGCCATGCTTCTGCCGCTTCCATCCAGCGTCCACTGACCTCCAGAATAACGGCCCGCCCGCCGGCACGCTGGTAACGCCAGACCTGACCGTTCCGTGAACTGTTTCTGAATCCATTCATTTTTCTGCTCCTCCCTTTTAGTCGTCAGTATTATTGTGGTAAATAATTCAGTGGACTGGCTTCCTTTCGGGTACGGAAGTTATTTCCTTTTAAGCCTTATTGTTTCAGCCTCCCCGGTTTCCGGGGAGGCTTTTTTTATTTCCCATCAAGCACGGCCTGAAGTTCTGCCTTTGTCCGGTTCTGGCGGCGAATTTTCTCCAAACGCCCTGCCGCATACGCTTCCTCCTCCTGAGAAATATGCTCCGTCACATACCCTTCCGTGTCATACCGGCAGGCACCGGCTTTCATGGCACACAGATAGCTTTCTGAACGGGTGATGGCCTTCAGCGCCCGGCGCAGTTTTTTATGCGAGAGCGGGATATTCCGCTGCGCCACGTCTTCCAGTAACACGTCCCGGATACCGCAGGCCAGAAGCCGGGGCGTGTCACCGTCAAATAATCCCGGCCACCAGGGCTTCAGGGTGCCCACAGCCTCATCCAGCGTGGGCAGGTTCAGATAAATGGACAGCGCTTGTCTGGCCTGCGCTTTTTTTGCCGCCAGCTCTGCTTCCCGGGCTGCTTTCTCGGCCAGCTTCTGCTTTTTCACCTTCCATTTTGGTGGCGTGGTGACATTGATGATGGTTTTCCGGCTGCGGACAGGCGTCCCCCCTTCTGTTTTCCGCTTCAGTGTCAGTACCGGTCGCTTCTGCTCTGTCATGCTGTGTTCTGCCTCTGACGAATCATCCTCTTGCGGCCAAAGATACCACACCCGTTACAGCGCCAGAACGCCCAGCACAGCCAGATGACAGGCATAGAACGTCGGGAAAAAATCTCCGGGCCAGAAACGGGGTAATGATTTCCCTGCACAGGACACCAGACCAACGGTCAGCACCGTCATCACAAGGCCGGCCACCGCCGCGTCATCACTGGTGGCAAGGTTAAGCGCCGGAATAACAGCCAGCAGGCATGCAACCAGCGCCAGACGTTCCGTTCTGTCTTCCGCCCGGTACAGCCGGTGGCTGACTGCCAGCATCAGCAGCCCGGCAATGCCGTAACTGGTGCCGGACAAAGGCCCCCACAGTGCCATCAGGAGAATGGCCGCTGCTGTACGCCACCCACTGCGCGTTTCACACCACGTCAGCACCTGTGCCGCCACTGCAAAGGCAAACAGGATATTCCCCTCATACCACGGAAAGCCTGCCAGATAATACGCGAACTGGGCAATAATTCCCCATCCCCACAGCCGGTTAATGGCCGACTGCCTGATATGCGCATGGCGGGACAGATTCAGCCCCCACACCAGAGCAAACAACGGAAAGGCTCCACGCCCGGCCAGAAACATCCACGTCTGGTCCAGATGCAGAATGCGGTTTGCGTGGTCCAGTACCATCAGCACCAGTGCCACCGTTTTGATGATATCCCGCTGTCCGGGTATCCTGTATTTCTGATCTGCCTGAAGAATCAGAGGAAGAAAACCAGCATTCACTGACCGGGAACTGTCCGGCAGGTGCTGTTTGTCTTACGAAGTTAATCTCCTTAACCAGTAATTTCCCCGGCGTGGTGTTGTCCTTCCATAAAACAAACAGAGCCATCAGGGCCATTGTGGCCAGTGGCAGAATGACGGTGTACTTCAGACACCAGAACAGTCCTCGCAGAACCCGGGCGACAACATACCGGGCGGCATGGCACGCCTGACGGGACGACATATTATTTGCCATCGTTGCCCCCTCCCTGGCTGCCGGACATAAACTGCTGCGGATTCAGGTTGCCCAGCTGCTTCAGCATCTGGTCAGTATTAAAGCCGTTAAGATGACTTTCAGCCGATGGCGGAACAGGAATCGGACTTTCCGGATTGTCTTCTTCCGCTCTGCTCTGCGTGCGTTCCAGCGCCATCTCTTCCACGGTTTTCAGCTGGAAGCCGTCCTGGAACACCACGGTCACTTCGTTGCCCGCACCAATCGGTATCACCGGGTGATACTGTTCGGCACGTTTGATGTAGTAGTCACTGAGCGTCTGTGCGGCTTTCGATGCGCCGCCACCGATACCCATTTTCAGGACATCACCAGCCCCGTAAGCGGCTGTGGCACCCAGCCCGACAGCCGGCTGGGAGGCGCGCTCCATTCCCTGACCGATACCGTCAACAAATCCCGCGCCCCATGCCCAGCCGAGGATTTTGCCGTTACGCATCACCACTTGGGGGAACCGCAGAATTCGGAAAAAATCGTACGCTAAGCTAACGGTGTTCTCGTGACAGCTCTTTGACTAGGCTTTCTAAGGCCATTCTGATAGCCCTGACTTCCTGAAAAGCCATGGCTAAAATTTGTGCGGCTAAAAGGGATAACCGATGGTAAAGTAAGTTATCCCTGTCGAGATACTGAAAAGCGTTATCCTCGTTTTTCCCAAAACTGTTTTGCCAGTTCGCTCAGAGCGCTAGTTAACTGAGCGACAGATTTCGCACTTTGCAAATTATTCTGCCCGGTCTGTACATTGGTATCAGCAGCATCGCGTATATTGATAATACTGCGGTTTATGTCTTCACTTACTGCTCCCTGCTGCTCGACCGCAGTCGCTATTTGCGCGTTCATGTCGGTAATTTCGTTAACGCGTTGGCCAATTCCATCAAGAGCTGTAGCTGCTTCCTCTGCGTGAGCTACACTCGTGTGCGCTTGCCGACTACTTTGCTCCATGACTGTAACAGCGGATTGCGCTCGCTCTTGTAGAGCGCTGATCATGCTTTGAATATCCGTTGTCGATTGCTGTGTGCGAGCAGCAAGACTGCGAACCTCATCGGCGACAACAGCAAAACCACGCCCCTGCTCACCAGCACGCGCGGCCTCAATTGCTGCGTTGAGTGCCAACAAATTCGTTTGCTCGGCGATCCCTCGTATAACGTCAAGAACTTTTGATATCTCGTTACTTTGACCTTCAAGCTCATGAATAACCTGAGTGGCTTGCCTAATTTCACCTTCAAGGGCAGTGATTGACTGGCTTGTGTGGGCTACCAGACGCTGGCCAGATGCCGTCTCAGTGTCTGCTCTTCCGGCCGCATCTGCAGCATGCTGTGCATTGCTCGCAACCTCTTGAATGCTTGCCACCATTTGGTTTACTGCCGTTGCTATTTGATCTGTCTCTGCCTGCTGCTCAACTGTAAGTACATTGCTTGACTCAATATCCTTTAGTAGGCCTCGGGTGTGTTCGCTAAGCCGATTTGATGCATCACCTATGCGACCTACTATGGCGCCTGTTTCAGCTTGCATCATTCGTAAAGCAAACTCTATTTGGCCAAACTCATCGGTGCGCCCAGTGTAGAGGGATTGACTTAATGGGTTATTGGAAATATTCCTGGCTCTTTCAACCAGTCTTCCAAGAGGAGAGAGAATAGCCAAAACACTAACAGAGCTTAAGCTTCCTGACATTAAAGTGGCTAACAATAAGCTGCTTATTGATGTATCAGTAAGCATGCCGGCAGCCATTGCGCTTGATATAATACTACCCCATATGAGCAAGAGTATTTTCACGGAAAAGCTAGCAGCCAATTTCGGCCTCGCGGCCTTCCCGCTTCTCAATTGAGCATATAATTTTTCCGCAGCCAAAACCTGCTCAGGTTCAGGCTTGGTCCTTACAGACTGGTATTCAACAATCGAACCATTCTTAGCTATTGGCGTTACATAAGCACTTACCCAATAGTGGTCGCCATTTTTACAGCGATTTTTTACTAGCCCCATCCATGAGCGGCCAGATTTTAATGTACTCCACATATGCTCAAATGCAGCAGGCGGCATATCTGGGTGTCTTACGATGTTGTGAGGCTGGCCTAATAGTTCTTCCTCAGTGAAACCACTGATTTTAATGAAGTCAGGATTAACGTACGTGATATGGCTTTGAGGGGAGGTAGTCGAAAGAATATTGGCATCTTTTGGGAGTTCTAAGTTTCGACCCGTCACTGGTAAATTCTGGCGCATAAGAACCTCAAGGGTTGGCTGTTTTATTTTATTGTTTTCGGCATTAAGCCCAATTTCTTGAGCGTTACGATAAAGCTAGCATGGAAACGATAGGTGCAAGCAAGTTAAGGGTTGCATCGCGCATGTCAATCTAGGCTATACCCTAACTTGATGTCAGGCAGGGCCGCGCCGCTTCGTCAGAATAGAGTCTGCTTTCCCATTTTTTGACACATGCCCGCGAAGGTTATAGATTTCAGCCTGACAGAAATGGGCTTTGAGGCACAACGGAACAGAAAGTGCACTTAAGCCGCCTTCAACCAAGGAGACATCGTGCAGGGGCACCGCATCGGCTACGTCCGGGTCAGCAGCTTTGACCAGAACCCGGAACGCCAGCTGGAACAAACCCAGGTGAGCAAGGTGTTCACCGACAAGGCATCGGGCAAGGACACCCAGCGCCCCCAGCTCGAAGCGCTGCTGAGCTTCGTCCGCGAAGGCGATACAGTGGTGGTGCACAGCATGGATCGGCTGGCCCGCAACCTCGATGACCTGCGTCGCTTGGTACAGAAGCTGACTCAGCGCGGCGTGCGCATCGAGTTCCTGAAGGAGGGCCTGGTGTTCACTGGCGAGGACTCGCCGATGGCCAACCTGATGCTGTCGGTGATGGGGGCCTTCGCTGAGTTCGAGCGCGCCCTGATCCGCGAGCGGCAGCGTGAGGGCATCGCCTTGGCCAAGCA
>ERZ791603.988-NODE-988-length-23260-cov-3.351519_pt1 | contig 23260 bp, 18 predicted proteins | sample MGYA00509966_ERZ791603 | MGnify/ENA primary metagenome ERZ791603 (study PRJEB30046, sample SAMN00791931) | human gut metagenome | study: EMG produced TPA metagenomics assembly of the A metagenome-wide association study of gut microbiota in type 2...
GATAAATTTTCGGCACGAGTTTTTTCTTGGAACCGCGAGGGACAGTATCTGTTGTTTTATCTGCTTACTGTCTGTTGCTTTATGTTTCCTATCGAATATTTACATATCGGGTTGAAATATTCGACTATTTTCGATTTGCGTATCCTTCTTCCACAGGGAAAGCCTGTGGGCGATACGCTTTCGGCTTTTGCGCCGACTGTGGGCGATGCTTTTTTATTGTCGTTGCCTCTTTTCTTTTTTACGAACAAGAGGTGGGTCGTGTTTATTCCGCTTTTTCTGTTCGACGTTTTTTGTCTTATCCAGACTTTATATGCTCGTGTCTATGAGGATATTATGCCATATTCGTCGTTCTTTCTCGTGAACAACGTCAACGATGTGCTGCTTAACAGCGTGAGGGGATTGATCCGGTTACGCGATATATTTGTGTTCTTTCCCACTCTGTTACTTTTGGCGGGGTATATTTTCTATTTCAGGAAACAGCGTCATTATCCGTCTTCACGTACCAGAGCGGTTGCCGCCTTCGTATCGTTGTCGATAGCTTTGTCTTCCTATGCGGTCAGAGCTCATCATATTTATCATCGTGCGCCTTCCGATCAAGAGTCTCCGTGGACGGCTTTCATTACGCCTTATAATTATCGTGAGTACGTGGTGTTTAACGGTGTCGTGCCTTATACGTGCTATGCGTTTGTCTCTTCGCTTTTGCAGGGTGGAGAACTGAATGCCGAGGAACGGAAAACCGTTGAATCTTATCTTGACGACATGCCGCGTTATGGTGATAATAGATATGCCGTAGAACCGGGAAGGAATCTTATTCTTATCGTCGTGGAATCGATGAATTCGTGGTTATTGAACCGGACAGTGAACGGGGTGGAGATTATGCCCCGGCTCAATCGCCTACTGTCCGAAGAAGGCACATTTTCGGCTCTCCATTTAATTCCGCAAGTAAAAGACGGTCGGTCTAGCGACAGCCACTTGATATTCAATACGGGGCTTTTACCTGCGAAGGTAGGGGCGACCGCCGTGCTGTACGGCGGAAACACCTATCCGGCTTTGGGGCATGCGTTGAGAGATAAAGATTATCGGACCTTGAATATCGTATGCGATCGGGCACAGGATTGGAATCAGGCGGAAACTTCTCCGGCATACGGTTTTGAAACTTTATATGATAAAACATCGTTCGGAGCGAGCGAGACTTTGAGCGATTCGGTTCTGTTTGCCGAAAGTCTTTCTATTTTGAAACGGACACAAGAGCCGTTTTTTTCTCAGATAGTGACTATCTCGACACATGCTCCGAACAAGGCTCCGTCCAATCCCACGGCTCTTTCCCGATACCCGACCGAGTCGAGGGAGTTGGTCAACACGATGGAGGCTTTTCATAGCCTCGACAGACAGTTGGGCAGTTTTCTCGATTCGCTGAAAGCGTGCGGGCTGTACGAACGCTCGGTAATCGCTGTTGTTTCGGATCATGACGAGTTGGGTAAAAATGTGTTGGACGGGCGCGAGCATAGGACACTTGCCGACCGTGAGGTAGCGTTTGTTTTATTGAATACTCCGTATACGATTTCTTATGAGGAGACGGCGGGGCAAATCGATGTATATCCGACATTGCTCGATGTCATGGGGTGTAACGAATACGGTTGGAAAGGTTTGGGATATAGTTTGTTCCGTACTCCGGTCGAGAGTGCCGTTTATTGGGACGGAAGTTCTTTGGGAAACCGCCGGTCTCCTTTGTATTCGAGACAGACGCAGGCGTGGGATATTTCTCGTTTGATGATTACCGGAGATTTCTTTTCCGGGAAATCTTTCGGGTATGACGAAGAGTGAAGCGTGGGGTAATGTTTATCGACCGTTTTGTCCGATATGATTTTAATATTTCTGTATTTGGCTCTTTGAAAAAAAAATACGAAATTTGCAAATCCGAAAGAAATATAAAACTTACATAAACAAAAGAGATTACAATGAAGAAAAGTGCACTTCAAACCGCTCGTGCTTCGTATCAGCCTAAGTTGCCCGAAGCTATTAAAAACGGCGTTACCATCGTCGAAGGTAAGGCCACGCAATCGGTTGCCGATCAGGAGGCTATCGCTAAGTTATTTCCTAACACATACGGCATGCCTGTTCTCCGTTTCGAAGCAGCTGCAAAGAAAGAATATCCGGCTATCAATGTGGGTGTTATCCTTTCCGGCGGTCAAGCTCCCGGTGGACATAATGTAATTTCTGGTCTTTTCGACGGTCTTAAAGCTCTGAATAAAGAGAGCCGTTTGTTCGGTTTCCTTTTAGGCCCCGGCGGATTGATCGAACATAAATATATGGAACTTACGGCCGATATTATCGATGACTACCGCAATACGGGCGGATTCGACATTATCGGTTCGGGACGTACCAAACTGGAAACGAAGGATCAATTCGACAGTGGTCTCGAAATTATTAAAGAGTTGGGAATCAAAGCTGTCGTTATTATCGGTGGCGACGATTCCAATACCAACGCTTGCGTACTCGCCGAATATTATAAACAAATTGGAGCCGGAGTTCAGGTAATCGGTTGCCCGAAAACTATCGATGGAGACTTGAAGAACGATATGATTGAAACTTCTTTCGGTTTCGATACAGCATGTAAGACTTATGCGGAAGTAATCGGTAACATCCAACGTGACTGTAACTCTGCACGTAAATACTGGCACTTCATTAAACTGATGGGCCGTTCGGCTTCTCACATTGCACTGGAATGTGCTTTGCAGGTTCAGCCTAACGTATGTATCATCTCTGAAGAAGTGGAAGCGAAAGATATGTCATTGGACGATGTAGTAACTTACATTGCTAAGATCGTTGCCGATCGTGCTGCTCAGGGCAACAACTTCGGTACTGTGCTGATTCCTGAAGGTCTGGTTGAGTTTATCCCGGCTATGAAACGTCTGATCGCTGAGTTGAATGACTTCCTGGCAGCCAATGCCGTTGAGTTCGCAAATATCAAACGTTCTCGTCAGCGCGAATATATCATCAGCAAACTGTCAAAAGAAAATGCTGAGATCTATGCAAGCCTTCCTGAAGGTGTAGCACGTCAGCTTTCTTTGGATCGCGACCCGCACGGAAACGTACAGGTATCATTGATCGAAACAGAAAAGCTGTTGTCCGAAATGGTAGGAACAAAACTGGCTCAGTGGAAAGAAGAAGGGAAATACGTAGGTAAATTTGCTGCACAGCACCACTTCTTCGGTTACGAAGGACGTTGCGCTGCTCCATCAAATTACGATGCTGACTACTGCTACTCACTGGGTTACACAGCTTCTATGTTGATTGCTAACGGTAAGACCGGTTACATGTCATCTGTACGTAATACAACTGCTCCTGCTGCTGAATGGATCGCAGGCGGTGTGCCCATTACAATGATGATGAACATGGAACGTCGTCATGGCGAAATGAAACCGGTAATCCAGAAAGCATTGGTGAAACTGGACGGAAAACCGTTCCTGACATTTGCTGCTAAACGCGATCAGTGGGCGTTGAATACAGATTACGTATATCCGGGCCCGATTCAATACTTCGGTCCGACGGAGGTTTGCGACCAGCCGACTAAGACATTGCAACTGGAACAAGCTAAGTAAGCTTTTCCCCGCATTACAATAGTAGAAACCCATCGGGGCGGATTGATTCAATTCCCTTCGGTGGGTTTTTAGTTCATCTGAATATCCCTATTTTATATGAAACGACTTTCTACCCTATGCCTGCTGGCAGCAGGCTTTTTCATTCCGGGACAAGCACAGCAGGCCCGTCCGACGGTGCTTGATTCGGTTTACGCTCCCCTGAAAGTGGCTACACCTCCTTCCGATGCTTATATCGGCTTGTCGCTTCTCGATAACGGTGAGATCAGACACTATAATTATGGAGAACAGGCTGTGGCAGGTACTGTATATCTGTCCAGTACCGATCATGGTTTGACCTGGAAACGGGTGAACCGTCCCAAAGAAATGCTTTTTGCCGATTGTCAGAGCCCTGTCAGTAAGGAGTATATTCGTCTGGTAGATATGGGGGCAATGGGTGTTTATTGCATTCGTACTTCCGGTGGATTGACAGGAGGACGTACTCTTACGAAGGTGGCCGATCGTAACTCCATCATGATTAAACCGCCTGTATTTATCCGAAACGGCAAACGTATTGTCGTGGCTGCTCACGGAGGGGTAACACCGAAAGGGTGCTATACCTATTTTTCCGATGATGACGGTCTGACCTGGAAATGCTCGAATACAGTCACATCCCCCGATCATCAGGGAGGAGGCTTCCATAAAGGTATCCGTTGGAATCATGGTGCTGTGGAGCCTACGGTGGTCGAACTGAAGGACGGAACTCTCTGGATGTTGATGCGTACTTCACAAGACTTCCATTATCAGGCTTTTTCTAAGGACGGCGGACAAACCTGGGGCGAATCGGAAACATCGCCTTTTTATGGTACCATCACGATGCCTACTTTAGGGCGGTTGGCCGACGGACGACTGTTGCTTTTCTGGTGCAATACGACTCCTCTTCCCGAAAAGGAGGGTACGGACGGTGTTTGGGATGATGTGTTCACCAATCGTGATGTGACTCACGTGGCGGTTTCTGATGATGATGGAAAGACTTGGAAGGGTTTTCGCGAACTTTACATGGATCCCATGCGCAATGATACCGACTATGCCGTTCATGGCGGCGGGATTGACCGTGGCGTTCATCAGGCACAGTTTGTAGAAGTAGCTCCGGGTAAGGTGCTGGCATCTATCGGTCAACATCCTCTTCATCGTGCTATGATGATGTTCGATGTGAATTGGTTGTACGAGAAGAGCCGCTTCAACGACTTTACCGACTCTCTTTCACAATGGAGTACATTCAACTACATGAATGGTATCAAAGGACATTGCGCTTATAATCGTATACAGGGTTGTATGCTCGAACCTCATCCCCGGAAAGAAGGCCGACAAGTGCTTCATCTGACTTACCGGCCGGATGCTTCACTGGTGGCAGATACACGTGGTGCGGTATGGAACTTTCCGGCTATGAAGAAAGGAACGTTCACCGTCAGTTTACGTATTCCCGAAGGGAGTCATTCGGTTTCGTTGTTATTGAATGATCGCTGGATGAATCCTTCGGACACCGTAGCCCGTTACCAGTCTATGTACGAACTTCCACTCACCCGTAAGCAACTCGGAGTGAAGGATGACCGTTGGCACGAGGTTTCTTTGGAATGGGATTTGTTGCAGAAGCGCCCGCAAGCACGTGTCCGGGTAGATGGGCGGCTTCGTCCGTTGCGCCTTCCGCTCAAGAACAAATCTCAGAATGGAATTAGTTATGTTCATTTCATCGCTCCTCCTGCTGAGGCTAATCCGGGTGTTTATCTGGAGTGGGTGAGGGCAGAAGCTGATGGAGCCATCTAGGAATGAATTCATTTCACCACAGATTACACGGACTTTCATAGATTAATGATTTTATTTCATTGAGAATCAAATTAAAGTATCTGTGGTAATCTGTGTAATCTGTGGTGAATCAAACTCTAAATAAGAATAAAAATCAATGAAGTCTTCACGAAACACTTCTACCTCCGGCAAACCCGCTTCCGGTCGTCGTACATCGGCACGGAAGACGAAAGCGAAAAAGAAAACTACCCGCACCATGCCCGTTTGGATGCGCAATACCCTTGCGCTTATTGTGGTCGGGGTATTTTCTCTCACTTTCTATTATTTCGTTATCCGTCCTTATTCTTATCGTTGGAAGGAGTGCTACGGACGGAAGGAGTATGGCGTTTGTATCCCTTGTGGCTATGAGGTGCATGGTATCGATATCTCCCATTATCAGGGGAACATCGACTGGAAGGAGTTGAAACAAAACAGAGAAACGGATTTTCCGCTTCACTTTATTTTTATGAAAGCCACCGAGGGAGGAGATCATGGTGACGATACTTTCAAAGACAACTTCGAACAAGCACGTCGCCATGGCTTTATTCGTGGGGCCTACCATTTCTTCACTCCACGTACGGATGCCTTGAAGCAGGCGGACTTTTTTATCCGTACCGTGAAACTCGATAGTGGAGATTTGCCTCCGGTGCTCGATGTCGAACTGACAGGTAAGAGGCCTAAAAAAGAGTTGCAACAAAATATTAAGAAATGGCTCGACCGGGTGGAGGCACATTATGGTGTAAAACCTATTCTCTACACTTCTTATAAATTCAAGACCCGCTATCTGGACGACTCGCTTTTCAATGCTTATCCCTACTGGATAGCCCACTATTACGTTGATTCGGTGAGGTACGAAGGTAAATGGCACTTCTGGCAGCACACTGATATCGGAAGTGTGCCCGGTATTCATCACGATGTAGATCTGAACGTATTCAACGGTTCGCTCGAAGAGCTGAGGAAGATGACGATGAGATGAACTTTACCCTCTTTCCCTGCGTTATATTTCTAAAAAAAGGAAATACAGATGAATATAGCAATAAGCGGGGCCTCCGGTTTTATAGGCAAGCATCTTACAGAGTACCTTACAGAAGCGGGACACCGGGTAATCCCTCTGGGGAGGCCTATATTCCGTGAAGGCACATCGGGGCATTTAATTCAGGCTCTGTCACATTGCGATGTTATCATCAATCTGGCAGGAGCACCCATTGGCAAGCGGTGGACACCGGAATACAAAAAAGAACTTTATGACAGCCGGATTAAGGTGACGCACTGCATCATCCGGGCAATGGATGCAGTAAAGACGAAGCCGCGGTTAATGATTTCCGCCTCTGCCGTAGGATATTATCCAGAGGAGGGTACATTCGATGAATATACCAATACCCGGGGAAGTGGCTTTCTGGCGGAACTTTGTTATGCATGGGAGAAAGAGGCCCGCCGTTGTCCGTCGCAGACAAGGCTGGTAATCACCCGCTTCGGTATTGTGCTCTCACCCGATGGCGGGGCGATGGAACAAATGCTTCGTCCCCTCCGAATAACGCGGGTAGCCGGTGTGATCGGTCCGGGTACACAGCCTTTCCCCTGGATTGCTATTCAGGATCTTTGTCGGGCGATGGAGTTTATTATCAGCCACGAAGAGGCAAGCGGAGTTTTCAACCTGGTGGCTCCGCAACAAGTTTCACAGTATGCATTTACTCAGGCAATGGCAGCACGCTATCATGCCTGGATGAAGGTGGTCGTACCGCGTTGGTTCTTCCGGATGCGATATGGTGAGGCAGCTTCCTTCCTGGCATCAGGACAGAATGTGCGTCCTACACGTTTGCTCGAGGCCGGTTTCCGCTTTGTGAAGCCGACGATAGAAGATTTCTTCGAAGGTACGGATCATGCAGCTGTAGATCGATTGGATTTGCACCGCTACATGGGTACGTGGTATGAGATAGCCCGTTTCGACCACCGCTTTGAGAGAGGATTATCGGAGGTGACGGCCACTTATACGTTGATGCCCGACGGGACGGTCCGTGTGGAGAACCGGGGATGTAAGCATAAGAAACCCTATGATGTTTGTAAGACAGCGGAAGGACGTGCTAAGATACCCGATCCGTCTCAACCGGGTAAACTGAAAGTATCGTTTTTCCTGTCTTTTTATTCAGACTATTATGTATTGGAGTTAGATCAGGACGAATACAATTATGCTCTGATCGGTAGCAGTTCCGATAAATATTTATGGATACTGAGTCGTGCACCAATTTTGCCGGAAGAGATTAAGAAGAAGTTGCTGGATGCTGCCACTCGCAGGGGATATGATGTGAAGAAACTGATCTGGGTGGAGCAAAGAGAGAAAAAAATAATGTAGTCTATATTAACCTAAACAAAAAGGAGATTAGAAAATGGAAGAATATGAAGTAATTCACCGCCCAGAGCGGAATCGTTTTGAATTGGAGAAGAATGGAATGACTGCCTTTGTGGAATATGAAGTCGAAGATGGAGCACTGGATATTATGCACACTATCGTACCTCCTCCCTTGGAAGGAAAGGGAATTGCGGCCGCACTGGTAGAAGCGACTTATAAATATGCCTCTGCACAGGGGTTGAAGCCCAAAGCAACGTGTTCGTATGCTGTCGCATGGCTGAAACGGCATCCGGCGGAATAAACCGTCCGGATTGAGGCCTGTTCGGAGAATGAACCGTTTTTAGGTTCACCACGGATTAACACAGATTCTTTGTATCTTAGTATCAATGCTCTAAGCTTAACTCACCACAGAGCAACACAGAGTCTCACAGAGAAGATCTTTTTCTTCAACACTTTATTGACCAAGAGATTATAAGAGTTTGTGTTAATCCGTGTAATCCGTGGTGAACTTGTTCTGTTACCATTCCGTCATAAAATCCCTCGGAGGAAGCTGACTGTTGCCCATCCTCTTCACTGTTTCCACCTTTTCAGCATTGGGAAGAATTGCTTCATGTTTGCAATGGCCTCTTCCTTCGTCATTTTCACTTCCGAGCCTTTATTGAATTCGTCTACGAACTGTGCGCATTGGTTAATCATTTCGTCCATCGTGCATTCCACGGTGAAATGTCCGTCGGCATAACAATAGGTGCAATACTCTTCGTTTTTGCTACCATCCTTTTCTGTTCCCAATACTTCCGGGTTGAGCGGCATGCCGCAGCTCTGGCAAAATTTCTGTTCCATTCTTTTTCTGTTTTTAATGGGTTATTCAATAGGGATATATATTCTTGTCACGTAATCTTTTTCTTCCGTATCTGGTTCGCAATTAAGATATTCTTCAAATGAAGTTGCATCACGAAATGCTGTAGGCAGTGGATGCGAGTAAATCCGGTCATACATTTCTTGCAAACCACTGTAGCTTCCGCGGAGTGTGTAGACGGCATAGCGTCCCTGCGGAATCGTCTTCATGCCAAAAGCGCCTTGCGGTGATACATCGTGTTCCACTGTTGCACAAGCGTAAAAGCGGCATTGTTCGGTTTTCGTTACTGTGGGGTCGTCAAAGCTGATGCCTATCCAGCGGGTAGAAGGAGTCAGAAGACCGTTTATTTGGAGAAAATCTCTCAGTTTTCTCCACGCTTCTATGTAAGGTTCCTCTTCACCATAACGCCCGATGATGCGGATATATACCAGCTTCAATTCCGGTTCTGTCAGGATTTCCGGTTTCAGAGACTCCTTTTTCAGAGTGCTGAATTCTTCGTAACGTTCTGCACGCCGTTTGCGGTAGGCGGTGGGGGATATCCCGAAAAACTGCTTGAATGCTTTCGATAACGATTGTGGCGTTTCGTATCCGACCATCTCTGCCACTTGCGCCAGACGGATATTCTTCATTTGCAGGTACATTACCGCACGTTCCACTCGTTGCCGGGCGATGTACGTAGCCAGCGGTTCATGCAGGTAAGCCCGCATAATGCGATGGAAGTGATACTCCGATAGGCATACTTCACGTGCCAGTGTTTCCACCCGCAAAGGTTCGTTGAGGTGTGAGTTGATATAATCTATCACCCGGTTCACCTGTTGCAGATATTTCTCTTCAGTATCGCTCTTCATTGTTTTTGTTCCGTTGGGTTCCGGGACAAATGTAGCGGGTTTTACTGAAAGAGCGGTTATCCGATCTTGCTATTTTTTTCTGTCGGTTTCTGCCCTGTCCGTATGGGTAATTGTTTCCATATCCGGCGCGGAATCATTCGCCAGAAAAAGACGATAATGGCATAGCGCCAGTCTATCACCACTACCCGTTGGTGGTGGTTCAGTGCCCGTACAATCCGTTTGGCTACCTTTTCCGGCCGCATCAGTAGCGGATAGTGTTTTCCGTCGTTCAGTAAGTCGGTAGATACGAATCCCGGGCGGATGTCCGTGAAGCGGATGTTCAGTTTTTGCATTCCGGCCAGCTGTTCCAATGCATCGATGTAGGTGTTCTGAAACCGTTTCGTAGCAGAATAGGCAGGGGCTACTCCCAATCCTTTTGTCCCGGCAATGGAACTGATGACTGCCAACTGACCGCCGCCATGCTCACGGAAGTGGTGGAAAGCGGTATCTGCCATCCGCATGAATCCTTCTACATTGGTACGGGCAGTATCCAGTTCGATGTCCGGATTCAGTTCCATGTTCTGGTAACCGATGCCGGAGCTTAGAAGGAACAGATCCATGCCTCCGACCCGTCTGATCAGGTTATTGAGTTTGGGTGTTGCATCCGGTTGGGTGACATCCAGAACTGCGATTTCTATAAGGTCCGGAGCACTGCTTTGCAGTGCTTCAAGTGCCGGAAGCCTACGGCCTGCAATGCCGAGGCGCCAGCCTTGTAAGAGAAGTTGTTTTGCCACTTCGCGGCCGATACCTGAAGTAGCTCCGATGATAATGGCTCGTTTCATATCTGAATTCATGTCCAGGGGTTTGAGGCAAAGATAAGAAATAAAAATAAGACAAGGTACGGAATGTGGAAAGTGAATAAGCTGTATTTTCCATATCTTGTCTTGTAATAGTCGGCTAGCGGGCGGATGAGGTTGCTTTATAAGTAAAGAACCATGTCCCGACACAGCAAGCCACGATAATGATACCGGTAGAGTAAAGCATATTGCCTATTCCCGTCAACGGGGACAGCAGCCCTCCAAACACGAACATCAGGAATCCCAACAGGGCCGATGCATTACCCGAATTCTTACGTTCCATATCAAGTGCAAGCGTTGTGGAACCGGGAAGGATTAATCCTAAAAATGCAAGGAGGAAAAACAGTGTTCCTTCTACAATCCAGACGGATGGACTGAAAATTAGTGCAGCAGCAACCGGAAGACTCATGGTTGTGAAACCTGCTACTCCGAAACGTAGAGCTGCTGTCGCATCTTTAAACCGGGAGACAGCCAGACTGCCCAACATAATGCCTAATGCATTGACACCGAAACAGAGGCTGTAAGCAAAAGGTGAGGTCCCGAAGTGGTTTTGGAAAATAAAAGGAGATGCTGCGATATAGGTGAACATGACCCCCATGGCGAATGCTTGTATCAAGACATAGCGCATGAATTGCCTGTTACGGAGTACCGGCAGATAATATTTGAATGTAGAAAAGACATTCCCTTTTTGGCGTTTCTTAATCTCCAACGATTCCTTGAAGGCAGACAAGGCGACAATCAATAGTATGCCTATAGCCAATAATATCCAGAAGATACCTTTCCAATCCATCGCTCCGAGTAATATTCCGCCCAATACCGGGGCACAGACGGGAGCTAATCCCTGTACGGAACTCAGCATGGCGAAAAAACGTGTTAGTTCTTTTCCCTGGTAAAGGTCAATGGCTATGGACTTGGAAATCACGACTCCTCCGGCTCCGGACAACCCCTGCAACAAACGGGCGAAGATAAAGCCATGGATCTCCGGCGAGTAAAGGCATCCTACTGTGGAAATACAGAAGATCACTAATGAGACCATTAGAGGCAGTTTACGTCCATATTTGTCGCTCAGTGGACCTATGATTAATTGCCCTACTGCCAATCCCACCATACTGAAAGTCAGACTAAGCTGCACCAGCGAAGCCGTAGTATCGAAATATTCGCTCAACACTGGCAGGGCCGGCAGATAAAAATCGGTCACGAACGGACCGAATGCTGATACAATCCCTATAAATATCAGGATGTAAAGCCTGGAGTTTCCTATTCTTTTCGTCATTGTTATATTGTTTGATTAGTTCCGGTTGCAAAGTTGCCGTTATTTTTGCATACTATTTCGTCCGATATCATGCGAGGTTCGTTCAAATAGTAATCAAAAGCAGGTCGTTATTCCGGTAGAATCGCTTATCTTTGCTCAGGTCTATTATATGTAATATGTGTAATCTGTCTGATGAGTCGAAGCAGTTTGAGATGACGCCTCCGAGCAGCAATCTTTCGTCACTTTTTCCTACAGGGAGAGCCGTGCGCAATCCTCTTGGTAAGGTTTATTTCGTGGTTATATTAAAAGGGAAGGCCATGGTACGGATAGATGGCAAAAGCATGCTGTTGCCCGAACGGACTTTCTTGTTTCTTCCGCCGGGGCATCTACTCCTCCGGCTTTCGTGTACGCAGGATTTTCTTTTTCAGTATCTTTCATTCAGTTTCGACTTTCTGTCCGATTTTCCCCTGTTGTTGAAGGCAGACATATCGAATCAGGTTACTAATGCACCTTGTCTGCCAATGTCCCCGGAGGATTTCAGTTTGATAAAGATGTATTATCATTTCATTTATCATCGTTATTTGGATGCCGAATGTCCGTCAGAAGTTATCAAAGGGATGCTGTTCTCTTTGGTACTGGAAGTGTGCCGGATGTATTCGGGTAGAAATATTTCGGTAGAGATGTTCCGGCAAGATAAATTGGTAGATGGTTTCTTCAGTCTGTTGCATAAATATTGTACACAAGAACGGATGGCAGCCTTTTATGCGAGCCGGTTGTGTATATCGGATAAATATCTGATGAGGAGTATAAAGAAACAAACCGGGCAAACGTTTCACTATTGGATGGCGGATTTTATACTGAGAGAAGCCAAACTGATGCTGAGATCGACGGATTTGAGTGTCACAGAGATAGCGGATAAACTTAGTTTTCCGAACTCTTCTTCTTTCGCGCGTTTTTTCCGTAAATATACAGGCTTCTCGCCTGTTCAGTTCAGAAATGAAGCATAAACTTTTTATGCAGGGATAACCGGCTTTCCTGAAGATGCACCTTTTCGTTTTGAAAAGCTGATCCTATCAAAATGGTAGGGTGATGATCACTGTTCGATACTTGAATGGAAAATCTATTTGTCTGGTAACTATTTACTTGTACTTTTTCTTTCCGTTTTGGCACGATATTGGCTATATGCCTTTCGCAAAAAAAATCGTGTGTTATGGAAGAATACCTGTCGACGGACATATACGTTAGTAAACGGAATAACAGTCTGATAAACGGCAAAATGATAGGGCGCGTACTTGGGGTCTTACTTTTTATAGAGGCGGGAATGTTTGTACTCTGCTCCGGCATATCCGTGGTTTATGGTGAAAGCAATTACAAGTATTTCCTTTATACGGCGGGTATCAACCTCCTGTCCGGTGCGTTACTGATGTTTTATGGACGTGGTGCGGAAAATCGGTTGAGCCGGCGTGACGGTTACTGCATTGTGACACTTTCGTGGGTGTTTTTCACACTTTTCGGTATGTTGCCTTTTTATTTGAGCGGAAGTATTGACTCGTTGACCAATGCTTTCTTCGAGACCATGTCGGGATTTACTACTACGGGAGCTACGATTCTTGATGATATCGAATCGCTTTCGCATGGTATGCTTTTCTGGCGCAGCCTGACACAATGGATTGGCGGGCTGGGGATTGTTTTTTTCACAATTGCCGTATTTCACCAGTGGGGGAGTACAGCTTTTTTCCGCCGAGTCTACGGGAGTAATCCACGACCGTACCCATCCTAAGATTAATGTGATGGCCAAATGGCTATGGACAGTCTACCTGATATTGACACTGGCAGAAACCATTTTGCTGATGTTGGGAGGTATGAGCCTTTTTGATGCTGTCTGCCAGTCATTTGCAACGACGGCCACCGGTGGATATTCTACCAAGCAGGCCAGTATTTCGTATTGGAATTCACCGTTTATTGAATATGTGGTCGCTATATTCATGCTTCTTTCGGGAGTCAACTTTGCATTATTCCTGATGTGCCTTCGCGGTAAAGTCAGTCGTCTTTTGAGGGACGAAGAATTACGTTGGTTCCTCGGTTCTGTCGCTATCCTGACTTTTCTGATCACTCTCGCACTGGTCTTTCAAAATCATTATGACTGGGAGACGGCTTTCCGTAAGTCGCTGTTTCAGGTGGCTACGGCACATACTTCTTGCGGATTTGCCACAGACGACTATAATCTTTGGCCTGCCTTTACGTGGTTGTTGTTGCTGATTGCCATGCTCTCGGGAGGATGTACCGGTTCTACCAGCGGTGGTATCAAGAACATGCGTTTGCTGATTATTGCCCGCTCTATCCGGAATGAATTCAAGCATTTATTGCATCCCAATGCCGTATTGCCGGTAAGGGTCAATAAGCAGACCGTTTCACCTTCGATTGTGGCTACTGTGGGTATGTTTTTTGCTTTTTATCTTATCATCGTCATTCTTGGTTGGGCAGTTCTCCTGTTCTTGGGTGTCGGCTTTTCCGAGTCCATCGGTACGGTGATCTCCAGTATCGGTAATGTGGGACCGGGATTGGGATCTTGTGGCCCAGCCTATTCGTGGAATGGATTACCCGACGCTGCCAAGTGGGTACTTTCATTTCTGATGCTGATAGGACGGTTGGAGCTCTTTAGTGTACTTTTGCTTTTCTATCCCGGATTCTGGAAAAGTTGATGACAAGGGGTAACGGGAAAACATCCGCAGCGATAAAATGTCATTTTGTATATTCTATCACTTACCGGCAGCCCTGTTTTGTCCCGGTGGCGAATGGATTTGAAAAAAACGATTACAGGCGATTAGGGACGGAGCGTGGTGACGCCGATCTTGCGGCATTCCGGCTTTTATGCTTTGTATACGCCCGGTCTGCTTTCGGATCGAAAGTGTACGGCCGGGAACCGAACTTTTTGTCAGTTCTGATCGCTTCGCTTCAAGGGTCCTGATAATTCGGAAATGGCCGGATCAATCTCCCTTTTTTACCCTTTCAGCGTTGCTTGGAAGAGGATGCACCGTTGCTTTAAAAGGAATACAGCGTTGGTTTAAAAGGAATGCACCGTTGCTTTCCTTCCAATGCAGGCTCTGATGGTTGGAACCACTGCATATATTCCCTTTTTATTGTATCTTTATAAGATAATGAAGCTGCATTTTTGCATATTCTTCCACTCTTCTCTGTCTTGACTTTCTATCAGTGCTTTTTTGTTTCTATAGGCTGTTGGTAGAAAGGAAGGATTAGTTGCTTTTTTGATAGGATATATATGGAATTACTTTCAAAACGTATTTTTCTGTTTGATGGATTTAATCGTTTTCAGAGCCGACCATGTCTATCCCAACAAATGCTTGATTGCCTCCCAAGGAGCGTAAATCAGCATCCGGGGACCGGAAAAGCGCATCACCCGTCTCATCTGTTCCCGCATGGCGGGTTTGTAGCAGTGTATGCTGCACTGCTTGCATGCTTTCTTTTTCTCCCCGAAGGGACAGTGGTCCAGGCGGGCGTGTGCATAGTGCAACAACTCTTCGCACCGGGGGCAAAGCGTGACATTCTTTTCTTTTTTACGGCAGTAAAGGCGGATCATCAACTCTACTACTCTCTTTTCCTGATCAATACGGTTTTTGCTCAATTTTAATCTCTGTTAGAATTGACGCAAAAGTAACCAAGATCTCTAAAAAACCGTATCTTTGCACCCCGAAAAAATGAATATAATAATGAATATTAATAGTAAGGCTAAAGGATTTGTGTGCGGGGCTGTGGCTGCCGCCACTTATGGCATGAATCCGTTGTTTACACTGCCGCTTTATAAAGAGGGAATGTCAGTGGACTCTGTCTTGTTCTACCGTTACGGGTTTGCCGTGCTCATTCTAGGCATTCTGATGAAAGTACAAAGACAATCGTTCGCTCTGAAAAAGAACGAGGTTCTGCCGCTGATTGTAGGCGGACTGCTCTTTTCTGCTTCCTCATTGTTGTTGTTTCTGAGTTATAAGCACATGGATGCCGGCATTGCTTCCACCATTCTGTTTGTCTATCCGGTGATGGTGGCGCTTATCATGTTCTTGTTTTTCCACGAGAAAGTATCGTTACTGACCGTGTTCTGTATTCTGTTGGCCCTTTCCGGCATCGGACTGCTTTACAAAGGAGAAGGGGGTGAGACGCTGAGTCTGGTAGGGATGTTGCTGGTCATTCTTTCTTCGCTGTCTTATGCGGTCTATATAGTCGGTGTCAATCATTCCACCCTGAAGTTGATGTCAACGGCCAAGTTGACCTTTTATGCCCTGCTGTTCGGTCTTTCCATTTATATAGTCCGTTTGAATTTTTGTTCGGACTTGCAAGCTGTGCCTTCACTTCCTGCCTGGGGTAATATTCTGGCAATGGCTTTCCTGCCTACCGTGATTTCACTGGTATGTACCGCTGTGTCCATTCACACCATTGGCTCCACGTCGACCGCTATCTTGGGAGCACTCGAACCGGTGACGGCTCTCTTCTTTGGTGTCATGATTTTTGGTGAGCGGCTGACGCCCAGGCTGATGCTGGGTATTCTGATGATTCTGGTGGCCGTTACGTTTATTGTTGTGGGAAAGCCGTTAATGACTTTTCTCAAAGAAGAAGTGGCCGGAGGAATGAAGAGAAAACTGACAAGATAAGGAACCCCGAAAAAGTTTATAGCCGTTATACATGACTACATTTCACTCTATTGACGAGTTGCTGAAAATGATGAGCCGCGAACAACTTTTGTTGAAACAGATGTTCGGCAAACGGAAACAGCAATCCTTCCGGCGGGAGTATGCACTGGAACTGACTGAATACAAACTGCAACGTATACAGAGCCTGATCGACCACGGAGTGCTTCGTGAGAATGGTTCGTTTCTCGAAATGGAGGATATCTACCTGCACTTTTTCGAGCAGGTGCTCGAGGTAAACGAGGAGATCAATACTTCGTTTGTTAACGAGCATATCAGCTATCTCAAAGATACCATCTCTTATTATCAGCAAGAAAACCATGAGAAAAGGAAGACCACTTACCTGCGTACCATTAAGCGTATATTGCGTAACATTGCCTTGACTACCTTGCGTAATGTCATCGACCTGAAGCGCAACATCGACAGCACATTCAAGAATGAACCGAACTATCAGATCAAGAAAAAGAAACTGGTCCGCCTGGATGAAAAACGGCGGGATATCGAGGCACTGATACGAGTGAGTGAAGAACTCCTTGTCACCGAAGAAGACCGTTTCTTTCGCCGGGTTCCGGATGATGAACTGGTTTTGGTGGTGGCTAACGTACGGATACAACTCAATGAATGTTTCCATAACCTGATCGAGATACAGAAGCAAATCATCAGCTACCTGAACCGGATAGAGTATCAGAATAAGATACGGGTCAAAATCCGTCAGCTGAAATATCTCAAAGATCAGTTCGAACTGGAAGAACGGACCGATATCTGCCGGGTGCTGATGCAGAAAGACAGTGTCTGGTTTGAGCCTGCACCGGCATATCCGTTGCGTCTCTCTGTCGAATATCTCCGTAACGACGATGAAGTGTTAGAGAGTATCCGTAAGGTGATAGCCACAGTCGGCAAGCGAGCCATACTGGCCCGTAATGTGGCCGACAGCATCGCTGAGGAGTCACTTGAGACCCATATATCCGAAGAGGCTTACATCAACCTGGAAGAAGTGAAGAAGCGGTTTATGCAGGCTGGTGGAGACTTGTTTTCGTTTGTTGCCGCTTACCCTTTCACACAAGAGGTGTCTTTTGATGAAAGAATCACATTCTATTGCCAGATCGTATCCCAGTTTTACGAAGAACTCCGCATCACCGACGAGTATGGCAGGATGGATGGTGTGGAATATGCGTTGATTTATCCGGAAAGGACGGGAGAAATAGTTTAGGAATAAATAAGATTCACCACCGGGTAATACCGATTCTTACAGATACTTTGGTCTGAATTCTCAATGGAATTCTGTGAGAATCCGTGTAATCTGTGGTGAAATGAATTTAAAACCATTACAGTAATGATTAAACAAACTGCTGAGATATTTGAAATATTGAGTAAAGGAGGATTTATCTCTTCCGATAGTACCAATCCCAACATCCGGCAACTTTATACGGTGATTGAAGACAACCAGTCGGAGTTGTACGACTTCTTTGCCGCCATCAACTTCGTGCTCGAAAGCGGAAACGAATACTATTATTTTTCCCGTCGCGAGAATAAAGTCGACTTGGAACGTAAGTTGGAGATTGCTGTCCGTTGGATTGATGTACTCGACTTTATCAAGACTTATGATGCGGCCTTTTCATCCGGATTCCGTTTTCAGCCGGCCGATATGGTTGTGAAAGTGGGAACCGACTTAGAGTTGAAAGAGAAGCTTACCGGCCTGAAAAAGCTTACCGGACGGGAAAAGCATGAAGAGATGATTGACAAAATAGTAAACGACCTGAAACGTGACGGCTTTATTGAACTGGAAAACGAGATTACTTCCACTTATAAGGTAGTGGCGGCTTTCGGCTATCTGGAAGAATTGGTCGCTTGCATTAACATACCAGAAGAGATACAGAATGAGATACCTGAATAAGATTATTTTTATCAATAGTGCCCGTATCCAATATGCCGAAATACAGATAGACGGCAATGTTCACTTTATCGGTACACAGGGAGTGGGGAAAAGTACGGCGTTGCGTGCATTACTCTTCTTTTACAATGCCGATAAGACAAAGCTGGGCATTTCAAAAGAGAAAAAGAGTTTTGATGAATACTATTTTCCGTACGTCAATTCATACATTATTTATGAAGTGGTGGTGGATGATGCTTCGTATTGCGTATTGGCTTTCCGTTCGCAGGGAAGGGTCTGCTTCCGCTTTCTGGGCACGGGCTATAAGAAAGAATATTTCATTTCACCCGAGGGAAAAGCATACGAAGAGTGGGATCAGATACGTGATGCGCTTGGCAGTTTTGTCTATAAGAGCCGTCGTATAGAGACGTATGAGGAGTATCGAGACATTATTTTCGGTAATGGCCGGGGGCTTCCTCCGGAGTTTCGGAAGTTTGCTATTACCGAAAGCCGGCAGTACCAGAATATACCTCGGACGATTCAGAATGTTTTTCTGAACTCAAAACTTGATGCAGAGTTTATCAAGCAAACCATTATCATGTCTCTGAACGAAGAAGATGTGCGTATCGATCTGGGGCAGTATGCCCATCATCTGCGCCGGTTCGATGAAGAAGTGACCGACATCAGTAAGTGGTTCCGGAAAAATAAGAACGGTGAGGTAACTGTCCGCAGGCAAGCCGACCGGGTGATTGAACTTTATCGGGAAATGCATTATCTGGAGCAACAGGCCCGTACATTGGCCGGAGAATTGAATTACGCTTTTCGGACAGCGCGGGAAGTACTCCCTTCTCTGCAAAAACAGAAAGAAGAGCTGTTGAAAGAAGTGGCAAAGGAGAAACGCCAGTTGGAAGAACTTTCCGGGAAATTTCAGAGTGAGCGTGACCGATTGTTGGGAGTGGTCAAAGTGCAGAACGAAAATCTGAAAACAGCACGGGAGCGAAAAGAACGGTACGAATCGCAGGATATTCATCATGTACGGGAACGGGTGAATGCGGAGTCCGAAGCTGTGCTTCACAAGCAAATGCTGGAAGAGCAGCTGACCATGCTGACTGCACGCTTTGACGACATCAACAGCCAGTATAAACTGCTGAAAGAACAGGCGGCCAGTGCCTTTGAGCGTTTCCGTAACGGGAAAAACGCCGAGTTGAATACCCTCCATCTGCGTGCCATCGAGCGTAAGGAAGCCATACGTAAGGAGTTCGATAAAATATTGAAAGAGGTAAGGGAACAGGAAGTTGGGAAACTGACCCTTCTGCGTGAGCAGACAGAAAAGAAAAAGGAAGGCATCTATCAGTTGAAAATGGAACGGGAGAAGTGTTTGCACCGGACTCTTTATGAAGAGGAGTTGCAAGCCTGCCGGACGGAGCGTGCCGCACTGGAAAAGGAGAACCATGAGCATAGGCTGAAGCAGAAAGAAGCTGAACAACAGATGGAGCTGGTGCGCCGCCGGTGGGAATTGGATCAGACTGCCTGTGAGCAGCAGTTCACTGCCCGCCAAAAGGATATCGAACAGCAGATTACACTTGCTAAAGAGAGGGTAGCGGAGATAGATCGTTTGCTCGACAACCGTCAGGGTTCATTCTACGAATGGCTGAGTCAGAACTGTCAGGGCTGGGAAGATACCATTGGCAAGGTCGTGGACGAGAAACAGGTTTTGTTCAGCAAGGAGCTGAAGCCTCAGTCTGTTCCGGATGCCGGTCAAGCCTCTTTCTATGGCATTAAACTCGACCTCTCGGCTATCCGTAAGGAGGTGAAAAGCGTACAAGAGTATGCAGCGGATCAGGAAATAGCCGGTAAGGAAGTATCAGAGTGGCAACAGCAGCTTGAGAAGTTGGGAGAGGAAAAAGAAAAGGAACTGGCCTTGATTCGGAAAAGACATCAGGCCACGCTTAGTACCTGTAAGGAGGATGTGGCTCAATCCACTTATTGTATGGAGCAGAACGATAAGCGTATCCGGCTCCTGAAAGCGGATGAAATCAGGTGGGAACAGAAGGCAGGGGAGGAGAAGCGTGTCCTGCTGGAACAATTGGATAAACAGTTGGCCGAGGCTACCCGTAGCCTGCAGGGGACAGTGGCGGAATTGGAACAGTTCAATCATCTGCTCGAAACTCGTGTACGTCAAAAGGAGAAGGAACGTAACCAGAGAATGCAAGAAGAGGATGCCCTGATCCGTAACAAACAAGAAGAAATTCACCTGTCCATTGCTTCCGAAAAGCAGAAAACCGATGAACTGCTGGCAACCATGGACAAAGACTTGCTGCACGAACTCTCCGGGAAAGGAGTGGATACGGAGCGTATCACTGCTTTGCGTAATGAAGTGGCCCGTACGGAACAGGAGCTGGTGTTTATTGACCAACATCGTCGCCTGGTCTACGATTACGAGAAGGACAAGAGAGAATTCTTTGACCGGATGGACGAATTCAGAAACGAAAAGCAGTTGGCCGAGAAAGAACTGGAAGGCGAGAAAGAAAAGTTCCGTTTGAAAGAGGAAGAATTGAATCTGAAAGTAACGGGACTGAACAAGCAGCTGGCTGAGACAAACACCCGCCTGAAACATTTGGACGAGGATATTCGGGAGACGGAGAACTTCAAAACGCTCAATATCTGTCCGCCTGTGTTACAAACGGGGGTGGAAACAGAGAATGCCAAGCGCTGTAAGAAGGTGATTGAGGAACTGACTCAAAACCATTACCGGCAGATTGAACAGGAAAAAGACTTCAGGGAGGCCGTCGGTCGGTTTTCCGGTAATTTTTCCGAGCAGAATACGTTCAATTTCCGTACGCGGCTTACGAAGCGGGAAGAGTTTATGACTTTTGCCGCCGATCTGAAAGAATTTATTGATAATGATAAGATTATTGATTTTGAACGTCGTTCAAACGAGGCATACACCGACTTGATTCATCGGATTGGAAAAGAAACGACGGACATGCTTTCAAAAGAGGGACTGATTCGTAAGACCATAAGCGATATCAACAGTGACTTTGTGGAACGCAATTTTGCCGGAGTTATCAAGAGTATAGCCTTGCAGATTGTGCCGAGCGGTAATCGTATCATGCAACATTTTGTCACGATCAAAGAGTTCTGCGACCGGAATCAGCCGGGTGGCCCGGGCATGTTCAGCCTGTTCGGACAAGAGGATTTTGTAGAACGGAATCGGCAGGCGGTAAGTTTATTGCAGTCATTGGTGAAAGAACTGGCATTGAATAAAGAAAAAGAACTTACCCTTTCCGATACCTTCGAACTCCAGTTCCGTATTGTGGAGAACGACAACGATAGCGGATGGGTGGAGAAACTGGCAAACGTGGGTTCCGACGGAACGGATATCCTGGTGAAGGCCATGATTAATATCATGTTACTAAATGTATTTAAGGAGAAAGCATCGCATCAGTTCAACGACTTTAAGTTGCACTGTATGATGGATGAAATCGGAAAACTTCACCCTAATAATATTAAGGGGATTCTGGACTTTGCCAATAACCGGAATATTATCCTGGTGAATAGTTCGCCTACCTCTTATCGGGCAAGCGATTATAAATATACTTATATTCTGAACAAGGATAAGCGGAACATCACAAGTGTGACACGGCTGATAAAGCAGGAAGTGAGGGAATAATTCCCTCACTCACATCTGCAAAAGTCATTGGCTCCGCAGCTACAGCGCGGTAGTAATTGCTCTCTCAGATCGTCCCGGTATAGTTCGTACATTTTTCTTTGTATATCTTCTTTCAGGCGTATCAGGCGATCCCACAGTTCCGCTTCGCTTGGTGCCGCTGTGGAGAACAAGTCTTCAAAGGGAAGATGATACCAGTGTTTTACCTCCTTCCGGAAGAGATTGCGTATATCATCGGCCGTACCGGAAAGTACGATGATATGGTCCCAGTTTTCGTTGGTGTATTCACGGATGGAGTGGGGAGGTTGTGTGTTCGGTTCGATATCTGTTTCCTTTATTAGTTTCAGGACCAACGGATGAATCTCTGCTGCGGGCATTGTCCCTGCAGAATATACTTTCATGCCTTTTCCGAACGAAGAAAGAAGTGCTTGTGCGATTCGGCTGCGGCAGCTATCGGCGTTACTGATGATTAATAGGTTCATAATGGTGTTGTTTTCCTGTTAACAATGTTAATTCTGAATATATGGTTTTGATGGTTTATAAATAAAGAATTAGTTTTCTACAGTCAAAGAACAAATCTTTTATTTATAGAAAACAAGTTTTAATACTATGTTAAAACATGCTTTCCGGAACTTGCTTGTTTGTTTTGATAAACAGCTCAATGTCAATGATATCTTTAGATGGCAGTCGCTCTCTTGTGAAGATCGTCTCCCTAAAGGATTTGAGTCGATACTTGCTGATTTGATAACCCTATCTTTCTCAAAATCTCCATGCCAGGATCCGGCTGGTTTTAGTACCTTGGTGCATCTCAATGATTCTATGTTCGGCTATATCGGTCGATTTCAGCTTGGCGGTCAGTTTACCCAGGTTCTTTTCTTTTGATACCAGACTGGTGAACCATCCGCAATTTTTCCGGTAGTTGCGACTTTCTTCGATCATAGTCAGCAGAAATCGAAGTTCACCGCCCTCACACCAGAGTTCGTTGGCATTGCCTCCGAAGTTGAGCCGGGCTTTGGTTACTTTCTTACCTTTCAGGCTACTGAGTTTGCGTAGCGTACCGTCTTCTGCTTCTTCTTTGGAACTGTGGAAGGGAGGATTACAGAGAGTTACGTCGAAATATTCATTCGGAGCAATGATTCCTTCAAATATTTTCCGGCTATCCCGTTGTAGACGAAGTTCTATTTTGTGAGCCAATGCCGGATTACAAGTTACGATCTTTCGTGCATTGTCAATGGAAACCGGATCGATATCGGAACCGACGAAAGTCCATCCATATTCCGTTTGACCGATAATGGGGTAGATGCAGTTGGCACCTACACCGATATCCAGGCACCTGTATTGACGGGTATTTGGGACAGCTGTTTTCAACCCTGTCGATTCATCGGATATATCCGGCTGAATCAAATCTGCTATGTAATGGATATAATCAGCTCTCCCGGGAATGGGTGGGCACAGATAATTCTT
>ERZ791603.999-NODE-999-length-23058-cov-10.367083_pt1 | contig 23058 bp, 17 predicted proteins | sample MGYA00509966_ERZ791603 | MGnify/ENA primary metagenome ERZ791603 (study PRJEB30046, sample SAMN00791931) | human gut metagenome | study: EMG produced TPA metagenomics assembly of the A metagenome-wide association study of gut microbiota in type 2...
CCTCAGTCGGCTTACGCCGACAGCTCCCCCGCAAGCGGTGGCGCCTTTTGGTGTACTTTATAAACCTTTGGCAAAAACACGGGGACGCACAGCGTCCCCACAGCTTTATAATCTCTTACGTTCGCCCGCCGTAAGGCGGATTTCACATTGCGGAGCCATATTTCACACTGCGCAGGCAGTCATCATATGTCAAACCGGGGATATACAGCTAATGCCAAATGTGAACTAATTTCAGCCTTATTGACAAGGCATATCGCCGTCAATTATGCTTAAAATGTAAGGGACGGAAACCGAAGAATCCCATGAGCTTGAACGAGAATAAACCGATAACAGGAGGAAGTCAGCTATGGATAGAAAACACACTAAGACAATAATTATCATAATGGCGGCTATAATATTCGCGCTGCTGGTTGCGGTGGGAATACTGCTTGTGAACGCAGCCAAGATACTGATGCCCGCCGAATGCCCGCCCTCGGTGCGCTGGGATGGGCAGGTGTATGTTTACGGCGAAAAGCTGAACGATGAGCACGCCGCGGCAGAGGTGCTGGGAAACATTACGGCGGTTGTTGATCTGTCGCGCATTCCGCAAAACGACGGCGAAGCCAACTGGCCCGTGATAGGCGCGGAAGTTGGCAGGATAGGCGACGAGACGGCAATTTACGTTTACAGCGCGTGGTACAGGCTTGAACCCGAAAAATAAGGGCAGGTTTCACAATTCCTCTGTTGTAAAACGGGGCGCGTAAATGTACAATAATGTCAAAACTCAAGGGAGGTTTTGATATGAGCGTTTTTACGGACAAATGGATAGATGAGCATAAGGACGAGCTGGTGGAGAAGCTTCAGCAGTGCGTTAGGATAAACTCTGTGCGCGACGATGGCAGCACAAGGGAAGGCGCACCCTTTGGCGAGGGCGCGGCGAAGTGCCTGGAGGACACGCTGAATACCGCCAAGGAGATGGGCTTTGAAGTGAAAAACCTTGACGGCTACTGCGGCACGGTGGACTACGGCACGGGCGAGGAGCAGCTGGGCATACTGGCGCATCTTGACGTGGTGCCCGAAGGCGAAGGCTGGACATATCCGCCCTATGCTGCGGAAATTCACGACGGCCGCCTGTACGGCCGCGGCACCATGGACGATAAAGGCCCCGCGTTTGCGGCGCTGTTCGGACTGGCGGCGGTAAAGGCAAGCGGAGTTGAGACCAAGCGCCGCGTAAGGCTGATACTGGGCTGCGACGAAGAATGCGGCATGGGCTGCCTGCATCATTATAATGAGGTGGAGAAGGCGCCGGATATGTGCTTCTCTCCCGATGCAAGCTATCCGCTGGTAAATTCCGAAAAGATGATATACAACAGCGCCTATCGCAAGGAATACGCTTCCTCCGTGCGCGTAAAGGCAGGCACGGTATCCAACGCCGTACCCGGCAAGGCGGAAGTTTTCGTCCCCGTAAGCGCGGATGAAGTGAAAGCTGCTGTGGCAAAGCTTAATAATGCGGACTTTACATATAATGTAAGCGCGGCGGATAACGGCGCGAACGTGGTGATAACGGGCATAGCGGCGCATGCGTCCACGCCGGAGCAGGGCAAGAACGCCTTCCTTGCGGCGGTGCAGCTTATGAACGAGCTGAACCTGCCCGAGGAGGATGCCGATACCGTTGCGGTGCTTTGGGACATACTGAAGTTCGATTGCCACGGCGAGAGCATAGGCATAGACTCCACCGATGATTCCGGCAGGCTGACCACCAACGTTGGCGTAATAGAATGGGACGAAACTGGCATAAAGCGCCTGACCATGGACATACGCGCGCCCATAACCGCCAACGGCGAGCTGATAACCGAAAAGCTGCGTGATGCCTTCGGCAGGGCGAACATGATAGAAACGCATCATGGCTGGAGCGACGGATACTATGTGTCCCCCGAAAGCGAACTGGTAAGCAAGCTGATAGGCGTATACAACGCGCGCTTCAACGCGGACGCGAAGCCCATGGCGATAGGCGGCGGCACCTATGCGCGCCATCTTACCAACGCCGTTGCTTTCGGCACCGAGCGCGAGGACGAGCCCGCCTGCATACACATGGCGGATGAGAACATACGCATAGATCACCTGATTGAGGACGCCAAGATAATGGCGGACGCGATACTGGCGCTTGCGGCGAAATAAAGCGAATCTGACGCATAAATAAGCAAAGTAAAACGGCGTGACCGAAAAAGCCACGCCGTTTGCGTATTTATAATTACTTCAGTTCGTATTCCTTTGCGTAGCGGGCAAAGTCGGCCTTGTACCGGGTATCGTTGCCGCTCTTAACGGTGTTAAGATATTCATGCGTATCGAATTCGCCGCGGTCTATTTCCGTTACGCATACGGCAATATTTGAACAATGGTCGCTTATGCGTTCGCAGTTGTTCAGAAGGTCGTTCAATATAAACCCAAGCTCTATCGTGCAGCGGCCCGCCTGCAGGCGCTCTATGTGGCGGCGCTTTATTTGGCCGATGAGCACGTCTATCACCTGCTCCAGCGGTTCAACGTGCGCGGCCTTTTCAAGATCGTTATTCACGAACGAATCTATCGAAAGGGAAAGCACATCGTTTAGCGCCTTAAACAGCAGGCTGAGCTCTTCCTTTGCCTCGGCAGAGAAATGCAGCGCTTTATCCTTCATTTCGTCCGCGCTGTTCTTTATGTTCAGCGCATGGTCGCCAATGCGTTCAAAATCGTTTATGCTGTGCAGCAGTTTGGAAACATCCCGGCTGTCGCTTTCGTTCAGCGCGCATGCTGCCGCCTTAACAAGAAAGCTGCCAAGCTTATCTTCATATGTATCCAGCTCGCTTTCGCCTTCTTTTATGGCCTCGGCCTTGTTGACATCGTATTTCTGCATTATGCTGAGCGAATCAAGCACGGTATCCTTGGCAAGGCTGGCCATTGCGCAGGCCATGTTGAAGCTTTCGTGCACGGCCATGCCGGGGGAGAGGAGCAGCCTTTCATCAAGGAATATCTTTTCGCGCTGCCTTTCATCCTCCCCAACGGGGATTATTATGCGGGACAGGGCCACAAGCTGCCTGCCAAACGGCAGCAGTACGAACGTTGTTGCGGCATTGAACACGCTGTGGCACAGCGCTATGCCCGCGGCATCGGCCGAATTGGAAAGGAAGGGAAAGCCGCCGAGCAGGCCGCCTATGCCATAGAACACCATAAGGCCGAGCAGCGTGCCTATCATATTGAACACAATATGGATTATAGCCACGCGGCGGGCGTTTTTGCTGGTGCCTATGCTGGAGATGAGCGCGGTTACGCAGGTGCCTATGTTAAGGCCCATTACAACCGGTATAGCCATGCCGTATGTTATCATGCCCGTAAGGGACAGCGCCTGCAATATGCCCATGCTGGCGGCGCTGCTCTGGATTATGCCTGTGAATATCATGCCCACAAGCACGCCGAGCACGGGATTATTAAAGGAAGTAAGTATGCTTGCAAACTCCGGAATGTCCTTCAGCGGGGCTACGGCATCGCCCATCATGGTCATGCCGAACATAAGTATTGCAAAGCCCACCATAACGCCGCCCATGTCGCGCCGCTTCTGTGTTTTGCATACCATTATCATAATTACGCCTATAAGGGCGATAACCGGGGAGAAGTTTTCGGGCTTGAGCATGCTCAAAAGCACGCTGCTGCTGTTTATGCCCGCAAGGGAGAGTATCCAAGCGGTGAGCGTTGTGCCTATGTTGCTGCCCATTATCATGCCCGTGGTCTGCTCAAGATTGAGTATGCCGCTGTTAACAAGGCCGACAAGCATTACCGTAAGGGCTGAGGAGGACTGAATGGCTATTGTTACGCCCGCGCCGAAGGCAAGGCTTTTGAAGGTGTTTGACGTCATGCGCTGGAGCGTTGACTGCAGCTTGCCGCCGGAAAGCTTTTCAAGCCCGCCGCTCATGGTATGCATACCGTAAAGGAACATGGCAAGGCCGCCAAGCAGGGTGAGCACAGAGAAGATGTCCATTCTTTATATCTCCTAAACAAAAATTTATATACTGATAAAAACCTTTAATAGTATATAGGCAGATGTGAATATATGCAAGCATAAATTTAGAGATTTGCATTAGAAAACGATGAGAAAATATTTATTATGGAATAATAAGCAAAAGACTATATATAAAACGCGTGCGCGGCGGGGGAAAGCCGATATTGTTAATTATCCGTGACTATTGGGCGTAAAGGGGGCGCAACGGGTTGCAATAGTGCGGGAAAAATAGTAAAATAAACCGATTATCGATGTTGAGCCGTGTTTTGGCGCGGTGATGGAGGTATTTGTGAGTTTGGCGCTAAAGGTAAAGAAGTTTATCAACTCCGAACACAGCGGAGAATATGTGGACATAATTCTTCCGGGGGAGATAGGCATAAACAGCGCAGCAGGCGTTAAGCTGAAGCCCAAGAAGGAAAGCGACGCACCCGCAGAGGCGGAGGACGTGGCAAGCTTCGATCCGGACGATCCTATGGACGAGGAGAACGAGGGCGAAACGCATGATATAAACCAAGGCACTATGCAGCAGGAACGCTGCCGCATACATTATATGGAAGCCGGCATGGGAGAGCCGCTGCTGCTTATACATACAGTTGGGCAGTCGCTCTATACCTGGCGCGGCGTATTCAATCTGCTCAGCGCACGATACAGGGTCATAGCCATAGATCTGCCGGGCTTCGGCTATTCGGACAGGCCGGAGAATTTCAGCTTCAGCGTGGAGGATTATGCCGAGGTCATCGCCCGCTTTATGGACGCAAAGGGCATAGAATCGGCGCACATTGCGGCGTTTTCGCTGGGCGGGGCATATGCCGTAAGCTTTGCGCTCAGGCATCCGGAGCGCATGGGCAGGCTGGCGCTGCTTTCCCCGGGCGGGATAACGCCGGAAATGCCGCTGACCATAAGGATGATAGACAGCCCGCTTTTCGGCTTCATAGCCAGCATGCTGTATAACATGAACGCGGTGGAAAAGCTGCTGAGGGATGCGGTGTTCGATTTGACCAACATAACGCCCGACGTTGTGCAGGAATACTATAAGCCCATTGCGGACAGCGTGAGCCGCCGCTGCGTAAGGCGCGCGCTGCAATATTTTGACGATGAACCCATAGTTGCGAGGCTTAGGGAAGTGGATGTGCCGGTGCTTATACTTACCGGCGGCGAGGATAAGTGGCACACGCCGGACAGCCAGGCCATGGAGCTTTACCACAGCGCCATAAGGGACTGCGGCTATTCGCTGATACGCAACGCGGGGCATTTGATGCACGAGGAAAAACCTGAAAGGGTGGCTGCGGCAATGTTTGAATTCATACCGGCGGCCGTACCGGAAATATGAAGCAAAGTTCAAAACTGATATTTTTTGCGGCGATGTGCATTGCGCTCGTTGCCGCGCTGATAATTTATGTTTCGCTGAGCGGGAAGGAGAACCCGCGCGCCGAATCCCCCGTGAGGATAAGCGAAATTATGGACAGCAACAAGGGCTCCGTTCCCGATGAAAACGGGGAGTATTACGACTGGGTGGAACTGTATAATTCCTCTGCCGAGGCGGCGGACATATCCGGCTATGGCCTCAGCGACAACATAACCGGCGGGGTGAAATTCGTTTTCCCGCAGGGGACAAAGCTTGAAGCAAGCGGCCGCATAGTGGTGTGGTGCGCGGGCGGGGAGCACGAGGGCGGCCTGTACGCGCCGTTTTCGCTCAGCGCGGGCGAAAGCGTTATATTGTATAACTCCACCGGCGGCACCATAGACAGCGTTATGACCAAGTCCGTTGAAAAGGGCAACACATACGCCCTTGGCCAAAACGGGCTTTGGAGCGAGATGCGGCCTACACCCGGATACCCGAACACGGATGAGGGCGTTAAGGCATACGAAGCTTATCTTATGGAAACGGGCGAGGACTGCGGGGTATACATAAACGAATTTATGGCCTCCAACGCAACCACCGTTGCCGATTCATACGGCAATTACAGCGACTGGATAGAGCTTTATAATTCAACCGATGCAGAGGTTGACATTTCAGGCTTCGGCATAAGCGACAACATTGCCCAGCCGAAGAAATACGTTCTGCCCGAAGGAACGGTAATAGCCGCGAAGAGCTATCTTTTGATATTCTGCTCCGGCAATCAGGGCTTCAGCGAAACCGGCGAGCTTCACGCGCCGTTCAAGCTGAAGGCATACGGGGAGGACGTTGTGCTTTCCTCCCGCAACGGCTCGATAATAGATAGCTACACATACGGCCTGCAGCAGACGGATTCCTCCATGGCGCGCACGGTTGACGGCGCGGGCGAATGGCAGCAGAACAGCCACCCGACGCCCGGCTACCCGAACGACGATGCGGGATATAACCAATTCATGGCAAGCGCCGCGCTGCCCAAGGGAAACATAGTAATAAGCGAGATAATGGGCAGAAACCGGTCCGCGTATAAAGCGCCGGACGGGAATTATTACGACATAATAGAACTTGAGAACACCGGCAGCGAGCCGGTCTCTCTTTTGGGGTACGCTTTGAGCAACAATCCCAAGAACCCCAAAAGCTATGTGTTCGGGAATGTAAGCATACCCGCCGGCGGGCATATAGTTGTTTACGCCAAAGGTAAGGGCGCATCCGCCCAGGCCGAGGGGAGCGAGCTAAGCTGCGCGTTCGGCATAAGCAAGGACGGCGACAGCGTGTATCTTTTCGACCCGAACGGCATTATTTGCGACAAATTACAGGCCGCCTCATTCCTGCCAAACGTAAGCTACGGCAGGGATACGGCGGGCAAGCTTGCATACTTCACCCAACCCACCGTGGGCGCTGCCAATGGTACCGGCTATGAAGGCATCACGGCGGTGCCCGTTTTTTCAAAAACGCCCGGCATATACGATGAAGCCATACAGATAGAAATAAACGTGTCGGAAGGCGAAACGGTGCATTATACGCTGGACTGCACAACGCCCAATGAATCCTCGCCCGTATACACAGGCCCCATAACGGCGGAGAAGAACACGGTTATCCGCGCGGTATCCGTGCGCGAGGGCTACATAACAAACGCTGCCGTAAGCGGCACATTCCTGTTTACTGCGGATAACGTTAACCACGCGCTGCCGGTGGTTACGCTGATTACCGACCCCGATAACCTTTGGGACAGCAAAACGGGCATATATGCCTACGGCGAGAATTTTGACCCCGATCTTCCGTATGGCGATATGCTGCTGACGGCGAATTATTACAAAAGGGATAGAACAGATGCGAATGCGTGGGAACGGGCGGCGAACTTTGCCATGTTTGACGGGGAAACGAAGCGGCAGGTATTCAACCAGAATATAGGCATACGCATTGCGGGCAGCTACGGCCGCGGCCGCGCGCAGAAGGGCTTCAATATAGTTGCGCGGGATGAATACGGCGAAGACCGCATGCACTATAAGTTCTTTGACAATTTGGACTTTACCGAATACAAGGCGCTGGTGCTGCGCGCGGGTGCGCAGGACCAAAACCGCAGCAAAATACGCGATGAGCTTGCGGCCGGCCTGCTTGAAGGGACGGACGTGGACTTCCTTTACCAGGCGTACAGGCCGTGCGTGCTGTACCTGAACGGCGAATACTGGGGAGTGTATTTCCTGAGGGAAAAGCGCAACCGCTTCTTCGTGGCGCAGCATGAGGGTACGGACAACGTTACGGACATGATAATTGCCAAGGGCTATAAGCAAACTACCTACGGCGACGTGACCGAATGGGTGGAATTCTATGACGAAGCCTGCAAGCGCGATCTTTCCAAGGCCGAAAACTATAAGTTCGTTACGGACAACATGGACGTGGACAGCTTTATGGATTACATGATAGCCGAAGTGTACAACGGCAATACGGACACATACAATATCCAATGCTATAAGCTCAAGGGCGGCAAATGGAAATGGATATTCTATGATTTCTGCTGGGGCTTCTATGACGTTAACCATCAGTCCCTCAATGCAAGGATGGGAAATACGGGGCTGGACGCGGCGAGCGGAAGGCTTTTCAAGGCGCTGCTGAACAACGCCGAATGGAGGGACAAATTCGTGCGCAGGTTTGCGGAGCTGCTGGATACCGCATTCGCACCGGACAGGGTGATAGCGCTGGTGGACGAGCTTTACGGCTACGTTCAGCCGGAAATAGCGCGCGAACGCGAAAAGTTCAACGGCGAAACGTTCATGGGCGTTAAGCAAAACAGCCAGGTCCTTGGCACATACGAAGGATTTGAAAGGGAAATAGCGCGCATAAAGGATTTTGCCCAAAAGCGGCCGGATGAGATTAAGAAGCAGCTTAAAAGCGTGCTTGGGCTGAGCGACAGCTACATGGCGGAGGTGTTCGGATGAGCGGGAAAAAGCAGCTTGGCGAAAAGGGATTCCGTCACGAGCTGAAATATTATATTACGGAAGGCGATCATGCCTTGCTCAAGCGCAAGCTTTCGCTTACAATGGAGCAGGATGCGTTTGCCAAGAAAAGCGGCGGAGAGTATTTTATACGCAGCCTGTACTTTGACGACAGGGACGATTCCGCCTTCCGCGAAAAGCTGGACGGCACGGACGAGCGCGACAAGTTCCGCATACGCATATACAACATGCGGGACGACGTGATAAAGCTTGAATGCAAGCATAAGTCCAACGGATACATAAAAAAGCAGTCCGTCAATTTGAGCCGCAAGGAATACGAGCAGCTTATGATGGGCAGGCGCGGCTTTCTGCTGAACAGGCCGGAGCCGTTTGCAAAAAGGATGTATCTTGAATTTGCGCAGCGCGCGCTAAAGCCCGCCGTAATAGTTGACTACACGCGCGAGCCGTTCGTATTCCCCATGGAGGATGTGCGCATAACGTTCGATAAGGATATCCGCACGGCGTACCGCGCAACGGATATGTTCGACGCCAAACTGCCCACATATCCGGTTATAGACGGGGGGGACATGGTGCTGGAGGTCAAGTTCAACCGCTTTTTGTCCACATATGTAAGGTCGCTTTTGCAGCCGGATCGCTGCCAAAGGAGCGCGATAAGCAAATATGTGCTGTGCAGAAAGTTTGAACTGTAGCCGCGGGGCAACAGAAAGAATACGAAGGAACCAAGCATAAAACATAAATACGGAGGATAACATGAACGATTTTACCTTTGCAGACATTTTCTCGCTGAGCATGAGCCCGCTTCAGGTCATAGTTACGCTGCTGATGGCGCTTATAGTGGGTGGCTTCATATGCTTTGTATACAAAAAAACGTTTGGCGGCGTTATGTATTCGCGCAACTTCAACCTTAGCCTTATCGTGCTTACAATGGTAACGGCGCTGATGCTCATGCTTATAAACAACAGCCTTGCGCTGAGCCTCGGCATGGTGGGCGCGCTTTCCATAATCCGCTTCCGCACGGCCATAAAGGACCCCATGGACACGGTGTTCATGTTCTGGAGCGTGGGCGAGGGCATTGCCATAGGCACCAAGTTTTATGACATAGCCATAATTTCCGCCATAATAATCGGCGTGGTGCTGGCGGCGATGGGCGCGTTCAAATTTAAGGGAACGCGGCCGTATATACTTATACTGCACTATGACGAATCCGCCTCCGGCCAGATAAAGCAGATGGTCAAGCAGCTCCCGTCCCCGCGGCTGAAGAGCAAAACCGTGCAGCGCGACGGCATAGAGATGACGCTGGAGCTTAGGCTGAAGGATAACGAAACCGGCTTTGTTGAAAAGTTCATGCGCGTTGAAGGCGTGTATGACGCGGCGCTGATATCGCACCAGGGCGATATAGTGAGCTGAGGAAGAAAAAACATGGGAGCAGTTGTTACGCTGCTCCCTTTTATTTATATTGGAATGCTTTCATTATTTGTATTGTAAGCTGCTTTTGCTCCGGCGTTAATGCCACCCAGTTATCGAACAACTCCTTAAGTTCAGGCGAGAGTTCAACCATTGTATCATCCGCAAAAAACTGCGACAGGGTTATGCCGAAGCCGCTGCATATGGCTTCAAGCGTTGCTATTGAAGGTTCCACATTCCTGCGGAAAATGTTTGCAAGTGTGGATTCGGACAAGCCGCATTCCTTTGACAGGCGATACTTGGACCAGCCCCGTTCATCCATAAGCTTTTGCAAACGTTCGTGCGTGTTTACCGTATGGATCACTTCCTTTCTGTACTAATCTTACTTTTACGTCGAAAAGTAGCATACAAAATACTTGTAATTAAACTACCGTTATATTAAACTGTATATAAGCTAATTATTCTTGGTTGGGAGGACAAAAGAGTATGGAACATGTTGAAAGCCTTACGGATTACGAAAAACTGAAAAAGGCAGAAATGGCGGTTGTTTCCGTTTGGCCGTATGTGCAGAAGCTTATGCAGTTGGAAAACGAGGTTTCCCAGCTAAAAGCCAAAATAGACGACAAAAAGAACCTGATTATAGGCATTGTGCTGAGCATTATTCCGCTGGCGTTTTTGATTGGAATACCCATGGTGATAGTTTGGGTAGTGAACTATAGCAAAAATAAGGGTCTATTGGAAGCTAAAGAGCAAGAATTGGCTCAAGCTACCGAACAATATAATGACGCTTGCCGCACATATACTACGGAGTTGACCTATGTATCCGGAGAATACCGCTATCCTGACGCAGTGCGCTATATGGTGCATGAGTTTGACCTTGAGAAAGTGCATACACTGGGCGAGGCATATAAAGCTTACGACGAATACGACTGGCGGAAGAAGCAGGAGATGCAGTTTGTTGACCTGAAGTCGCTCCTGAGTAATGCGAATGCCCAGCTTTCAAGCTTGCAGTATCAAATGATTATGAACAATGTTATCGGCAGCGTAAACGCTATCAACCTGTCAAAGATAGGGTCAAAGGTGAGCGAATTTTAGGAGAATATAAAGTGTCACCTTCATAAACGGAGTGGGGACTTTTGGTTTATGAAGCGTGCAATAAGGCAAAAGTGGCCGAAAGGCCACTTTTTTAGTATTATTTCTCGGGTAATAGTCAGTTGAGGTATTTTATCATTTGAATCAGGTAACGGCCGGACAATCTGCTGTGTTCCTCGCGGTCAAGTTCGCGGCGCGCAATGGATTACAGAAAACCTCGGTTTGTTGCTTCTTGCAGCAAACATGGTTGAATCAAAGGATATGTCCAGTTGTCTACTAACTTATCTACAATAATTATCTTTTCTATTTCACTATGAATCTCTCCGAAAGAATACACATCCGCGTAATACAGCATTCCATAAGTTTTTTCATCCGCGTTTTCGTTTACTTTGGCATATCCCTTGACTGAGTAGGCACAAATGGGCGTAATTGCGAAATCTATTGCACCGGTTTCTTCGCTTAGCTCGCGCTTTGCAGCACTTAAGATCGATTCACCTTTTTCCCGATGCCCACCCGGAAACTCATAGGTATCCCTTTCTTTATGCTTACAAAATATCCATTTACCATTTGTTTTTGAAATAATTACAGCAAATTTTAGCAGCTTATCGTCCACCTTGTTGTAAAACTTGATTTCAAGCGTGTTTATGGCATTGGATGAGGATGCTTCAACCGAGCGGAACTGCTCATCCGCCTGAAGGGCTGCTTCTTGCGCTGTACATGTGTGCATATTTGCGGTTTTAGGCATAGTATTCACCTCACTTCAGTATAATTATACGAGGACGTGTTTACAATATCAACACAAACGCAAAAATATAGGTGGGCGGCTGGTTTGCGAAAATCCGTCCCAAACCGATCCCGACCGCCAAATTATGAATATACTATGTATATACAGCCGGGAGTTATCCACAATTTCCACAGAGTTATCCACAGGGTGGGCTGTTTAGGGGGCTGAGAGTGTGCATAAAGGGTGTGTAGAGGTTGCATATGCGGGTATAATACTTAATATTATGCAGCGTATACAACGGAGTGCATAAAATCGCCCCCGCACGAATTTATACGGGAGCGATCCATCGGGAGGTAAACCAATGCCTATATCGCCGGGCGGATATCCTGCTCCTTGCCGCGGGCGTCCTCCATTATCAGCTTGTCCGCCACAAGGGCTATGAACTCGCCGTTGGTGGGCTTGTCGTTTTTTGAATATATGTTGTAGCCGAAAAGCTGGTTTATGTTCTCTATCCTGCCGCGCGTCCAGGCAACCTCTATGGAGTGGCGTATGGCGCGCTCCACCTTCGATGCGGATGTGGAAAACCGCTTGGCTATGCCGGGGTAAAGCTCCTTTGTGATGCGGTTTATAAGCTCCGGCTGGAAATACACCAAGCGTATGGCCTCGCGCAGATAATGATAGCCCTTTATGTGCGCCGGGATGCCGATAACAAGGAACACGGAGGTTATCTTTTCATCAAGCGTCTTGGGCTGCTGGGAGGGCATGAGCAGCTGCGAATACGCGCTCTGCGGCTCATCCGCCATATCCAGCATGCGCTTGTATATCGCTTCCGGCTCGGCAGGCTTGACCATGTAATACTTTGCGCCCAGCGAGCATGCGCGGCGCACCATGTCCTCGCTGCGCATGGTGCTTACCACCATAACCGCCGGCGCGTCGCTCACCAGCCCCGCTGCGATGCGCTCCATTATTTCAAACCCATCCGCGCGCGGCATTATAAGCTCGGTTATCAGCACATCGTAGCGGGTTTTGTGCAGCGCCTCCAGCGCGCTTACGCCGTCGGTCACGGTGTCGAACACGCTCACGTTTTCCTGTGCGGTGAAATATTCCTTCATCATGCTGAGCATCTGCGGGTTGCTGTCTGCCATCAATACCTTAAATTTTGTCATGTGCGACCTCCTATAATGTCTATTCGGTGGGAAATTTTGCTTTCCGTGTATAAAGCATAACACCGCATTTTCCGCAGCGATAGGGGAAGAATTTAGCAGAATTTCACAATTTTTGGCGGTAAAAATAAGAAATTGGGACAATTTTGTAAAATATTGATGTTTCTGTTGCTTTCTTGAAGTTTTATGGGTAAAATGTCGATTAATTGGTTAATTATTAGTTATTTAACCTTTTTTGTAAGAATATGTATGTTTCTTGGAGATTTATGGAGTTTTTGGGAGAGCGAGGAATGGACGACAGGAACGTTGTGGACGCCATGCACAGGCTGGAACTGATACGCCGCATGCGCATACAGACAATGCTGCGCGGCACCGATGCGCACCGCGGGCAGGGGCCGATACTTGATTACATTGAAACGCACCCGCGCTGCACGCAGGCGGAAGCGGCGGAATCGCTGGGAGTTAGCCCGCCCAGCATAACATGCAGCGTAAGGCGCATGGAAAACGCGGGGCTTATAGTGAAAACGACGGACGAGAAGGACATGCGCTGCACCCGGCTTGAACTGACCGAAAAGGGCAGGGAAAACCACAAAAAGGTGAAGGCTGCATTCAAGCGGCTGGACGGCGAAATGTTTGAAGGAATAAGCGACGAGGAGAAACAGAAGCTGATCGACCTTTATTCCCGCATGGCCGCAAACCTTTATAAGGAAGGCGCGGGCAAGCCGCTGAGCGAGCTGATGAACGAATTGAGAAGGCTGGAGGATGATGAAAAGGCATGATAAAGACAATTTGGCCCTACACTAAGGGCTACCGGTTCAAATCCATTTTGGCCGCGCTTACGATAATAGGCGAGGTGCTGGTGGAAGTGAGCATACCGTACATGATGGCGGACATTGTGAACATCGGCATAGAGAACAAGGATACCGCGTTTATAATACAGCGCGGTATTATGATGATACTTATGGCAATAGCTTCGCTGAGCCTTGGCGCGCTGAGCGCAAGGTTTGCAAGCGTATCCAGCGCCGGCTTTGCGAAGAACCTGCGCGGCGGGCTGTTTGAACGGGTGCAGAGCTTTTCCTTTGCAAACGTGGACCGTTTTTCAACAGCAAGCCTTATAACCCGCCTTACCACGGACGTGAATACCATACAGAACACATACATGATGGCCGTGCGCACGTTCATACGCGCGCCGTTCATGCTGATTGCGGCAACGGTGATGGCGGTAAGGATAAGCCCCAATCTTGCACTGGTGTTCCTGTTCGCGCTGCCAATACTGGCGCTGATAATAGGCGTATTGATGAGCAAAACATTCCCGCGGTTCAAGGCCATGCTTGCCAAGTTCGATGCAATGAACGCAAACGTGCAGGAGAACCTGACGGCTATCCGCGTGGTCAAGGCATTCGTGCGCGGGGATTACGAGGACGAACGCTTCACGTTTTCCGCAAACGAGGTGAAGGATTATCAGGTGAAGGCCGAAAAACTACTGGTTGTGGCAATGCCCCTTGCGCAGTATATGGCATATATATGCATGATTGCGGTATGCTATCTCGGCGGTGTGCAGATAGTTGAAGGCAGGCTGCAATCGGGCGACCTTATAAGCTTTATAAGCTATATAGGCCAGGTGCTCAGCGCCGTTATGATGGTCGCCATGATGATGGTAATGCTTGTTATGAGCAAGGCCAGCATGGCAAGAATAACCGAGGTGCTTGCGGAAAAGCCTTCCATAAACGATGACGACGCCAAGGACATTGCAGTTACGGACGGCTCGATAGAGTTTGACGACGTATCCTTCAGCTACAACGGCAACCCCGATAATCCGAACCTTGAGCACATAAAGCTGAAGATAGCCTCGGGCGAGACGATAGGCATAATAGGCGGCACGGGCAGCGCGAAGAGCACGCTGGTGCAGCTTATCCCAAGGCTTTACGACGTGACAAGCGGCGCGGTCAAGGTTGCGGGGCACAACGTGAAGGATTATAAGATACAAACGCTTAGGCACAGCGTATCCATGGTGCTGCAAAAGAACGTGCTGTTCTCCGGCACAATTAAGGAAAACCTTAAATGGGGCAACGCGGACGCGACCGATGCGGAAATTGAAGAAGCGTGCCGCGCGGCCGCGGCGGACGGGTTCATAAAGAATTTCCCCGATGGCTATGATACAGAACTTGGCCAGGGCGGCGTGAACGTATCCGGCGGGCAGAAGCAAAGGCTGTGCATAGCCCGCGCGCTGATATCAAAGCCCAAAATAATAATACTGGACGATTCCACAAGCGCGGTGGATACCGCAACGGATGCGGCAATAAGAAAGGCGCTGAGCGAAGAGCTTAGCAGCACGACAACCATAATAATTGCCCAGCGCATTGCAAGCGTTATGGATGCGGACAGGATAGTTATTATGAACGAAGGCAAGATAGACGACGTTGGCACGCATGCGGAGCTGATGCAGCGCAGCGAAATATACCGCGAGGTATACTATTCCCAGCAGAAGGGGGTGGAGGAATAATGCCCGGACCCAGGAAACAGAGCTTTGCAAAGCCAAAGAACGCCAAAGGCACATTCAGGCGCATACTGAAATACTTTAAGCCGTACCGCGCGCAGCTCGTGCTGGTGCTGATAGGTTTGCTTGCAAGCGTTGCCGCAAACATTGCCGGCACGTTTATGCTGGTACCTATAATAAATGTATACATAATACCGTGGATAGGCAATGAAAATCCCGACTTTACCGGCCTTATAGGCCAGCTTGCCGTTATGGCAGCCGTGTACACCATAGGCATACTGGGCACGTTTATGTATAACCGCCTTATGATAAACGTATCCACCGGAACGCTTTTGAAGCTGCGCCTTGAGATGTTCACAAAGATGCAGACGCTGCCCATAAGCTATTTTGACAGGCGCACGCATGGCGAAATAATGAGCACATACACCAACGATACCGACGTTATGCGCGAAATGATAAGCCAGGGCTTGCCAAGCTTTATAAGCAGCGCGGTAAGAATAGTAGGCGTATTCACAATGATGATCGTGCTCAACCCCATACTTACGGGCATAGCCATACTGATGCTGGTGATAATGATGCTTATCACCAAGACCATAGCGGGCCGTTCCGGCCGCTTCTTCAAGGCACGGCAGGACAGCGTGGGCAAGGTGAACGGCTATATTGAGGAAATGATAGAAGGGCAGAAGGTGGTAAAGGTATTCTGCCACGAGCAGGCCGTGAACAGCCGCTTTGACGAGCTGAACGAAACCCTTAGGAGGAACACCGCCGCCGCAAGCACGCTTGCCAGCATAATGGGGCCGATAATGAACAACCTGTCCCACGTTACCTATGCAATAATTGCCGCCAGCGGCGGATTGCTGGGCGTTGCCGGAATAATAGACATTGGCACGCTGGGCGCGTTTTTGCAGTATACAAGAAGCTTTTCAATGCCCGTGGCCGAAATAAGCCAGCAGGCGAACAACGTGCTTAGCGCGCTTGCGGGCGCGGAGAGGATATTCGCCCTGCTTGACGAAAAGGCAGAGGAGGACGAGGGCGACATAGTTATGGTAAACGCCCGCGTGAACGAAAAAGGCGAGCTTGAAGAATGCAGCGAGCGTACAGAGGTTTGGGCATGGAAAAAGCCCACGGGCGAGCTTATCCGCGTGCGCGGGGACGTGCGCTTTGAGGACGTTACCTTCAGCTACGACGGCAAGGTGGACGTGCTGAAAAACGTTTCGCTTTACGCAAAGCCGGGTCAGAAGATAGCCTTTGTAGGCTCCACCGGCGCGGGCAAGACAACCATAACGAACCTTATAAATCGCTTCTACGATATTCAGAGCGGGCGCATAACATACGACGGCATACCCATAAGGCAGATAAAGAAAGCATCGCTGCGCGGGTCTCTGGGCATGGTGCTGCAGGATACGCATCTTTTCACCGGCACCGTGCGCGAAAATATACGCTACGGCAGGCTTGATGCAACGGACGAGGAAATAGTGAGCGCGGCAAAGCTTGCAAACGCGCATTACTTCATTTCTCATCTGCCGGAAGGCTACGATACCGTGCTTACTGCGGACGGCGCAAATCTTTCCCAGGGGCAGCGGCAGCTTATTGCAATAGCTCGCGCGGCGGTGGCCGATCCCCCGGTGCTGATACTGGATGAAGCAACCTCCAGCATAGACACCCGCACGGAATCGCTGATTGAGAAGGGCATGGACAGCCTGATGAAGGACCGCACGGTGTTCGTAATAGCGCACAGGCTTTCCACCGTGCGCAATTCGGACGCGATAATGGTGCTGGAGCACGGCGAAATAATAGAGCGCGGCAACCATGACGAGCTGATAAAGCAGCAGGGCAAGTATTACCAGCTTTATATGGGCATGTTTGAACTGAGCTGATAAAAAACAAAGCGGCACGGCCAAATGACCGGCTATGCCGCTTTTTTATTTGCTAAGGCTTATTATTCGCCCATTACCTTATCGGCAAAGGAATTGTCCACCAGACTGCCGAACTCTACCCTTGCGCTCAGCTCGCCCGCGGCTTCGATTATGTCCTGAAGGCGGGTGAACGCATCCTCGCTCATGGCGGGGGAATACATCCAGCTATCCGTCGCGCGGTAGCTGTTCGCCACGGCGGAGAGCGTTTCTATCGAAGAATCGGGGAAGAACGGCTGCATGGCGCGGGCCACCTCCTCGTCGGACGCGGTCTTTACCCATTGCTGCGCCCTGTATATAGCCCGCACGAAGCTCAGCGCGAATTCCGGCTCCTCGGCAATGGTTTTGCTGCTCATCATAATGGTTGTATATGGCACCTCGCCGCTTTCAAGCCCCACGTTTGCAACTATATACCCCCTGCCGGACGAAGCGAACTCGCTCGCCGTGGGTTCAAACAGGGTAACGTAGTCCCCCGTGCCGCCCTCGAACGCGCCGCCCATCAGCGGGAACTGTATGTTGTCTATAACCTCCACATCCTCGCCCGGCACAAGACCATGGGACTTGAGAACGTAACACAGTGTCATATAAGGCATGCCACCTGGCCTGCCGCCTATCACGCTGCGGCCGCGAAGGGATTCCCAGTCGAAGTCCGGTTCGGCTTCGCGGCCTACGAGGAAGGAGCCGTCGCGCTTGGTTATCTGCGCCACTATCATGGGATGATTCTCAAGGCCCTGATTGGCGACGTATATGCCCGTTTCGGGGCCCATAAGGGCGACCTCGGCATCGCCGGATATGAGGGCGGTCATGCTCTTGTCGCTGCCGCCGCTTGTGACTATTTCCACGTCCAGGCCTTCTTTTTCAAAATACCCGAGCGACGCCGCGCAGTACAGCGGCGCATAGAATACGCTGCGCGTGACCTCGTTAAGCGTAACATGGCGCAGTTCGCTGCCGCCGCCGCAGCCGCATATGAGCGCGCACAGCAGCATGGCTGCCGCAAGTATCATCGCTGCCTTTTTTGCAATTACCATTGTTCTTTTTACCTCCGCATCTATTGGCTGATTCCATATTATGCAGAGGGGAGGGGGAATGTGAAAGGGGGGTGGTTAAATCAATCAAACCAATTCCCCTCAACCGCTTGAATGCGGAATGATGTTGCGCTATAATTCTGTATACAAAACGAAATAAGGCAGACAATGCCATGTATAAGCTTTTTAAGCCAAAAAGGAGGACAGAATGAAAAGGCTTGAACTGGGCGTGGGCGGAATGAGCTGCGCGGCATGCTCTGCGCGGGTAGAGCGCGCGCTGAAGGGCGTTGGCGGCGTGGAAAGTGCAAGCGTTAATTTGGCCGCGGAACGCGCAAACATAGTGTATGACGAAAATGTTACGGACGAGGCGGCGTTGAAGAAGGCCGTTAAGGACGCGGGGTATAACCCGTTTGACCTGACGGAGAACGCCAAGGCCGAGATGGCCGCAAAAAAGGCCAACGAAAAGCGGGACATGAAGCGGCGGCTCATATTCGCGGCAGCATTCGGCATTCCGCTTTTCTATATTGCCATGGCGCCTATGATAAAGGGGCTTGAGCATGCGTTGCCCCGCTTTATAGACCCGGAATATAATACGCTCAACTATGCGCTGGCGGAGCTGATATTGGTAATACCCATACTTATCGCGGGCAGGCGGTTTTACAGGAGCGGGTTCAAGGCGCTGTGGCTCAAAAGCCCCAACATGGATTCGCTCATAGCCGTAAGCACGCTTGCCGCAACGCTTTACAGCATATACGGCGTTATAAAAATCGCCAATGGGGATATGCACGCCATGCACTCGCTGTATTTTGAATCGGCAGGCATGATAATAGTGCTGATACAGTTCGGCAAATATCTGGAAACGCTGTCCAAGGGCCGCACGGGTGACGCTATCAAAAAGCTGATGAGCCTTGCGCCGGACACGGCCCGCGTTATGCGCAACGGCGTGGAGGTTGAACTGAGCGCCAAGGACGTTATGATGGGGGACACGGTGGTGCTTAAACCCGGCGAGCGCGTGAGCGTGGACGGCACCATTGTATCCGGCCGCACAAGCGTGAACGAGGCCATGCTTACCGGCGAAAGCATGCCCGTTGATAAGGAAGTCGGCGATAAGGTATACGCCGGCACAATAAACGGCGAAGGCGCGGTGCTGTTCACGGCAACGGGCGTGGGCGCGGATACGGCGCTTGGGCGCATAGTGCATATGGTTGAAGAAGCGCAGGGGTCAAAGGCTCCCATAGCGCGCATGGCGGACGCCGTTGCGGCGTACTTTGTTCCGGCGGTCGGCGGCGTGGCAATATTGGCGTTCATACTGTGGCTCGTGTTCGCCCGTGACTTTGCGCTGGCGGTAAGGGTATTCATATCGGTGCTTGTAATCGCCTGCCCGTGCGCGCTGGGCCTTGCAACGCCAACGGCGATAATGGTTGCTGCCGGGCGCGGAGCGGAGCTTGGCATATTGGTAAAAAGCGGCGAAGCGCTGGAGACGGCGGGCAAGGTGAACGCCGTTATGCTGGACAAAACCGGAACCGTCACTACCGGTTCGCCCGTGGTTACGGACATAATAACCGCGCCCGGTGCGGATGAAACAGCCGCGCTTACCCTTGCGGCGGCGGCGGAAAAGCAGAGCGAGCATCCCCTTGCCAAGGCTATACTTGCCGCGGCGGAGCAGCGGGGCATAACCGTGCCCGATGCGGAGGGCTTCAAGGCCAGCGCGGGGCACGGCGTGGACTGCACCGTGAGCGGGACGCACATAGTTATGGGCAGCGCAAGGCTTATGCGCGAGCAGGGCATAGACAACCCGCTGGAGGAAAAGGCGGCAGCGCTGAGCGCGGATGGCAAAACGCCAATATACATGGCAGCGGACGGCAAGCTGACGGCGCTTTTCGCCGTGGCGGACGCCATAAAGCCGGACGCCGCGGAGGCCATACGCCTGCTTAAAGAGATGAACGTGAAGCTTGTTATGCTCACGGGCGACAATTCGCTAACCGCCAAGGCCGTTGCGGCCAAGGTTGGCATAGACGAAGTGCGCAGCGAGGTTCTGCCCGGCGATAAGGCGGGCGAGGTTGCGCGGCTGCAAAACATGGGCTACACCGTTGCCATGGTTGGCGACGGCGTGAACGATGCACCTGCGCTCGTTAAGGCGGATACGGGCATAGCCATAGGCGCGGGCGCGGACGTTGCCATAGAATCGGCGGACATAGTGCTTATGGGCGGGGAACTCGGCGGCGTTGCGGCGGCGCTCAGGCTCAGCCGCGCGGCAATGACCAATATAAAGGAAAACCTGTTCTGGGCATTCGGCTACAATACGCTGGGCATACCCGTTGCGGCGGGCGTGCTGCATGCCTTTGGCGGGCCGCTGCTCAGCCCCATGATAGCTGCGGCGGCAATGAGCCTGAGCAGCGTATCGGTCGTTACCAATGCGCTCAGGCTGCGCCGTTTCGACCCGAACAAGACGCACAAGTACCTTAAACCCCATTCTTCAAAGAAGAACGGCGTGAATGATGCCGCGCAGGCGGGAAATAATAACAACACTGCTTCTAAGGAGGAAACGAACATGATTACGCTTAAAGTGAACGGCATGATGTGCCAGCATTGCCAGAAGGCTGTGGAGAAAGCCCTTGCGGAAATCGGCGCAACGCACATAACCGTTGACCTTGCCCACAAGCAGGCCACCTTCGCCAATGCAGACGAGGCCGCCGCGCGCAAGGCCATAACCGACGCCGGCTACGAGGTGGAGTAAGGCGGGCTTACGCCCGCGGTGAAATTGCGCTCAGGTGTTGTAGGGGCCGTCATTGGCGGCCCGCCGTGTTTTTACATAAGAGAATACGGGCGGTAATGGCCGCCCCTACTTGTTATGAGAGGCTGCAAAGCACCCCAAACGGCTCCCCGGCAAGCGGTGGCGTCTTTTGGTGCGCTTTATATACTTCTCTATTGCGTTTCGACACTATTCTACATTATAATAAATATAAGCGCCTACCCCGACGCGAAAAGGGGACGGTTGACCACGACCCAAGCTTGATTCTTTCAAGAAGGGAGGTGGTTTCCGTGATGACATGGTCAGAATTCTTAGCATTTCTGATGTTCGTTATAGAACTTTTCAAGGTTTTCTTGAGAGTGCTGCGATTCGTAGTAAAACTCCTCAAAAACGAAAAGTAACCGCCCTGGCCAAAGGAAACGGTTACTTAACGTAACAAATTAAACTGTGGCCAACCGTCTCCGGTAGGCGCGGTTTTTATACTTATATTATACGCAAATTGTGATGGATATGCAAGTAAAAACTAAGTAGTACTGTACCCAAAAGGCTCCCTCTCTGAGGGAGCTGGCGAGCCGTAGGCGAGACTGAGGGAGTAAACAAGCAAGAGATGTGAGCTGCTTATGACTCCCTCCGTCTGCTCGCTGCACTCGCAGCCACCTCCCTCGACAGGGAGGCTTTTGGGGAACGGAGTTTGCACACGCCAAAAGGCTCCCCGGACGGGGAGCTGGCACGGCGTTAGCCGTGACTGAGGGGTTGAAATATTACGCCCCAAAATAATTTATTACAAAATCGTAATAAAGGTGTTGACAATAGCGTAATGATATGGTAACATCTAAGCGTGCAAACGGGAAGGTCCCAAATAGGCCGCAAGGCCAAGCCGGGTGAAATTCCCGGCACAAAACAAAAACAATTTTTTGAAAGGAAATTAGACAAGATGAAGAAACTGTTTGCTCTCGTTCTTTCTCTGGCTCTCGTCGTTGCCTTTGCGGTTCCCGCTCTGGCCAGCGGCTGGGCTCAGCTTGATTGGCAGATCCCCGTCTACAAAGACATCACCCTGACCCTCACCGGTCTCGATCTCGTTCAGAACACCGCCGCGATCGGCAGCCTGTATGCTCCCCTGAGCACCTACTACCCCGTTGTAAAGAACAGCCGCGTTCACTTCTATGCCGAAGTGACTCTGCCGGATGCCGGTGATCTCAGCCCCGCTATGAAGCGTCTGCTTGCAGATTGGGCGCTTGATCTTGATATTGCTGTCAGTGGCATCACTCTGGATGACACTTTCACGCAGTACAAGGATAAGGCTTTTGCAGGTACGTTCAATGTTGCCAACTATGGCAAGGTAAAGCAAGGCTTCACCGTATCCTTTGGCACCTCTGAATACACCACGGGCAGCAAGACCCTTTGGGGTTATGAGTGCTGGGGTACCGTCAATGCCGACGGTAAGGATGCTGTTGTCAACGCTTCCATCGGCTTCTACAATAGGTTCAAGAATGGCGTCATGGTGATTGACCGCGACATGGACGGCGTTGCCGATTTCAAGGTCCAGGCACCCGGTCATAACTTCTATGGAAATGGCTACCTTGTGGACGCCCTCAACAGCAAGGGCGAAACCCAGAATACCTACGTGATATTCCCTGTTACCGGCAGCGGCAACAATCAGAAGGTAGATCAGAGTAAGCCTATTATGATTTCTTATGATGGCCAACTCTATTCCATCGTTAAGAGCACTGTCAACACCCTTGCCTTCATGAAGGACGGCCAGTATGCCGAAGGCGCTGTTTACAACAACCTCAAGGCTGTTTATGACAAGATATTCGGCTTCCTCGGTTTCGGCTATGAAGAGGCCAACTACATGACCGATGCTCACTTCGAGCACTACTTCGGCACCATCATGGCTCAGAGCCAGAAGATCACCTATCCCAACGGCTCCATTCACGTCAACCCCGCTACCCCCAACCTGCCCCAGACTGGTGACAACGCCAGCATCGTTGGCTTCGCTATGGTCGTAGTGGCTATGGTTGCCGCCGCCGTCGTAACCTTCAAGAAGGTCCGCGCGTAATTAAACCAATCGGGACATAAACCCTAAAATGCACCTCGCCCCTCCGCAAGGAGGGGCGAGTTTTTTTGACTTA
>ERZ791603.1005-NODE-1005-length-22987-cov-2.758111_pt1 | contig 22987 bp, 16 predicted proteins | sample MGYA00509966_ERZ791603 | MGnify/ENA primary metagenome ERZ791603 (study PRJEB30046, sample SAMN00791931) | human gut metagenome | study: EMG produced TPA metagenomics assembly of the A metagenome-wide association study of gut microbiota in type 2...
TTTTGAGTATTAATAACTTATTTAATAATCGTCTCGTTTTAACGGGACACTAGTGATTTTTAACCTAAAAGATAATGATGAAACAAATTACAACAACCGTATGTGCAACTGTGCTGATGGCTAGTTGCTGTAACATAAACAATACGGAGCAGCAAGTGAACCAACAGGTAGATGAACTCTACAGCAGAATGTCACAGCCAGAGCGTATCGCTCAGTTGAGAAGTGGGTATATGGATGAGCTTTTTGATGCGGAAGGCAATTTGGATACCGTCAAATGCAAGCAGCTCATTCCTTATGGTATTGGACATTTTTCCCAGTACGCCAGTCAGGAATTGGTTGATGCCAATTTCTTGCGAAAGCGTGTAGCTGTTGTACAAGATTGGTTGATGCATCATACCCCTAACGGAATCCCGGCTCTTTTTCACGAGGAAGTTCTTTCGGGTATCAATACGCAAGATGCAACAGTCTATCCACAGCAGATAGGTCAGGCTTGTTCGTTCAACCCAGAGTTGGCAGAGCTCAAGACTTTGCAGACAGGTACTGCTCTTCGCAAGATGGGTGGCGTATTGTCGCTTTCCCCTATGGTAGACGTCTGCCGTACTCCAAGTTTTAATCGTCTGGAAGAATCATACGGTGAGGATGGCTATCTTTCTGCCGTTATGGGTACTGCTTTTGTCAAGGGTCTTCAGCAGGGCGACCTCAAGAAGGGAGTGGGAGCTTGCTCTAAACACTATCTGGGATATGGTGGTGGCGGTGATGCTGATGAGAAGGAGATGATGGAAGATATCCTTTTGCCTCATGAGACGATGATTCGTCTGGCAGGTTGCAAGGCTTTGATGCCGGGTTATCATGCTGTTCATGGTACCAAGTGCGTGGCAAATAGTGAGATTCTCAACGATATTTTACGAGATTATCTCGGATTCGATGGAATGGTGGTGAGCGATTATACTGCCATTGACCAGTTGCCGGGACTAGATACTCCTCTTCAGAAAGCTGTGGCTGCTATCAATGGTGGCAATGATGTTGATTTCCCTAGAGGCGAAAACTATCAGTATTTACAGGAAGCCTTGGATAAGGGACTTGTTAAGAAAGAAGTCTTTGAGCGTGCTGTAAAGGATGTTCTGCGTTATAAAATTCGTGCAGGACTGATGGATAAAAATCCATATCTGTATAGTACGGAGGATGTAAAGCTTGATACTAAGGAAGAACGGCAGACGGCTTACGATATAGCTAGCCAGTCTATTGTCTTGTTAGAGAATAAAGGTGTTTTGCCTCTTGTGAAGGAGGCTGATGTTAACAGCGCCAAGCAGGTTAAGAATATCTTGCTCACGGGTCCTAATGCCAATTCCATTTGGGCGATGTGTGGCGACTACTCTTTCCCTTCTATGTTCTATTTCTGGCAGAGTTGGAAGAAAAAGTGGGATGATAGCCACTTGCCACATATCGTTAAATTGCTAGAGGCAATGCAGGCAAGTAAACCTGAGGGTATTAATATTAAGTATTCTCGTGGTTGTGACTGGACAGAGGAGATAGAGACCAAGTTTGAAGAGTCTGGCGATAAGCGCGCCTGGGAGTATCAGCTCCTGCATCGCAAGGTTGATTCAGGCGAGAAGGCAGACAAGGCAGAAGCTTTGGCGATGGCAAAGGAAAGCGATGTTATCGTTGCTGCTGTAGGGGAGAATGTGATGCTCTGTGGTGAGAACCGTGAGCGAGATGGTCTCAAACTTCCTGGTAAGCAAGAGGAATATGTTGAGGAACTCTTGGCTACGGGCAAACCTGTAGTCCTGGTAGTCTTCGGCGGTCGTGCGCAGGTTATCTCCAAGATAGCCAAGCGTTGTGCAGCAGTCATCCAGGCCTGGTATCCAGGTGAAGAGGGTGGTACAGCTGTGGCTGACATTCTTTATGGCAAGATTTCACCATCTGCCAAGCTGAGTGTCAGCTATCCTAATACTGAGGTTTATGAGCCTATCTGCTATAATTATTCCACCCGTCAGGATGCCCGTGTAGAGTGGCCTTTCGGTTATGGATTGAGCTATACAACCTTTGCCTATAAGAACTTGCAGGCTGTTAAGGAACTCTCTACGGCTTCAGAGTCGAGCAATATCTACTTTGAGGTTACCAATACGGGTAAGGTTCGTGCCGATGAGATAGCGCAGGTATATCTGTCGCCAACTCAGAGCAACCAGCAGATTCATCCTATTCAGTTGCAGGGCTTTACCCGCATCTCTCTCAATCCTGGCGAAACTAAGAGAGTATGCATCAAGTTCTATACTGATCAGTTTGGTTATTATTCTCATCGAGGCAATCGTCAATGGAACATAGCTCCTGGAACGTATGAACTGAAGATTGGAGCCTCTTCTCAAGATATCCGTCTTAAGCAGCAGATAGTTTTGACGGGTGATAAAGTGGTGAAACCTTTGCGTGATCATTACTTCTCCGAGGTTATCAGATAAGCGTATGATTTTTCTACTAAAAGTAGCAAAATGCCAAGGTTTTTGGTTAAAAACAGTATAAAAAACAACAAAATGCACGGATATTGCAAAATATTCGTGCATTTTGTTTGCAGTTTCAATAGATTTTATTAATTTTGCTATCTGGTATAGAAAAGTACCTTATAAATAGAATAATATAAAACAAAACGAAATGGAGAAAATAGACAATCTAGACAGAAAGATTCTCGGCATCCTTTCTAAGAATGCCCGTATTCCTTTCAAAGACGTAGCCGCAGAATGTGGCGTGTCTCGTGCTGCCATCCATCAGCGTGTTCAGCACTTGATGGAGGATGGTTTCATCACCGGTAGCGGTTTTGATGTAAACCCTAAAAGCCTGGGTTATTCTACCTGCACTTATGTAGGTTTGAACTTGGAGCGTGGTAATATGTATAAAAAGGTGGTAGAGCGCTTGCAGAACATTCCTGAAATCGTAGAGTGTCACTTTACAACCGGTTCATACACCATGCTGATCAAGCTTTATGCCCGCGACAACGAGCAGCTCATGGATCTGCTTAACAATAAGCTTCAGGCTATCCCTGGTGTGGTTTCTACCGAAACGCTTATCTCTCTTGAGCAGAGCATCAAGCGTGAGATTCCTGTACTTCTCGATGAAGATTAATAAGTGTCTCCATACCTGAGTACGATTTTTAGAAGATCTTGAATCATTATTTTTTGAAAGATAAACAAATGGAAACATTTGACTTAGAGTCGCATCTCCAGGATGCATACTCTAGATTTCCCGAAGCGAAGCATCAGCCTGTAATTGGCCTTACTGCCAATTATGAAGGTATCGATGCTACGCTTCGCGACCGTTATTATAAGCAGGTAATAGCGGCTGGCGGTACGCCGGTCATTATTCCTCCTGTTGCCGATGCTCAGGTCATCGTCAATACCCTGGAGCATCTTGATGGATTGATTCTGACGGGTGGCGGCGACCATAATCCGCTGTGGATGGGCGAAGAGCCTTCTCCCCGTCTTCACAATATCAATCAGGAACGTGATGCTGCCGAACTGATGATTACCCGATTGGCTTTCAACCGCCAGATTCCGATGCTTGGCATCTGCCGGGGCATCCAGACCCTTGCCATTGCGCTGGGCGGAAAGGTGTGCCAGGATATCAAGCAGCTGGTAAAGCACAGCCAGGATGCCGACCGTACAGAACCTACCCACATCGTAGAAATCAAGAAAGATTCCACCTTATATAATATATATAATAAGGAGAAGATCTTTGTCAACTCGTTCCACCATCAGGCGGTAAGCGAGCCAGGCAAGCATCTGCGCACTATCGCCAAATCTTCCGACCATATTATCGAGGCAGTAGAGAGTAGCGAATATAAGCAGATTCTCGGTGTGCAATGGCATCCGGAATGGCTGGAAGAAGAAGGATTGAAGATTTTCCAATGGCTGGTTAATCAGGCTAACAACTTTTATGCAGCCAAGCAGTTGCATAAGCGCATCCTTACGCTCGATACCCATTGTGATACTCCGATGTTCTTCCCTCAGGGCATCAAGTTTGATCATCGCGATTCCCGCATCCTGGTTGATCTCCATAAGATGACCGATGGTCATCAGGATGCTACCACGATGGTAGCTTACCTGCCACAGCCTCAGATAGGCGAGAGCTTCAGCAGCAAGGTGGCTTTCGATGTAAAGGGACCTGCGCAGTATGCCGACCTCATCTTCGACAAGATAGAAGAGATTGTGAGCAAGAACAGCCAGTATCTCAGCATAGCCCGCACTCCTGCCGATCTTTATAGCGATAAGCGGAATGGCAGAAAGAGCATCATGCTCGGCATCGAGAACGGTCTCGCCCTGGAGCACGATATCAGTAACGTGAAGCATTTCGCCCAGCGTGGCATCGTTTATATCACGCTCTGCCATAATGGTGATAATGATATCTGCGATAGTGCCCGCGGCTGCAATACCCATAATGGTGTGAGCAGTTTTGGCGAGAAGGTGATTCATGAGATGAACCGCCTGGGCATCATGGTAGATTTGAGTCATGGTGGCGAGAAGAGTTTCTACGATGCACTTGATATCAGCCAGACTCCTATTGTCTGCAGCCATAGCAGCAGCCGTGCGCTCTGCGATGTGCCTCGCAATCTGACCGATGACCAGATGCGTGCCCTCGCAGCAAAGGGTGGTGTGGCTCATACCACGCTCTATCACGGATTCCTGCGTAAAGAGGGTGAAGCCGACATCATGGACGCTATTGCCCATCTTGAGCATGCCATCGATGTGATGGGTATCGACCACGTAGGTCTGGGTACCGACTTTGATGGAGACGGCGGCATCCGGGGGCTCGCCGACTCTTCTGAACTCATCAATTTCACCCTCCAGCTGTTGCACCGCAAATATAGCGAGCAGGATATTGTCAAGATTTGGGGAGGCAACTGGCTCAGAGTGATGACGCAGGTACAGAACTTTAAACATTAATGTTATGACGAAGAAAATGAAGATAATTTTAGGCTTGGTAGTTGCTGCCGGAGTGGTAGCTGGAGCTATCAGCTATAAGAATGCCAACACCACGTCGCCGGAAATCCAGGAAGTAGAGGAAGCAGAGAAGCTGAATCCTGTAGGTCCTGCCTTTAATGCCGATTCGGCGTTGGCTTATTGTGCCGCACAATGCGATTTCGGTCCTCGCGTCATGAACAGCGAGGCGCACGACAAGTGTGGCGAATGGATTGTGAGCAAGTTCAAGCAGTTTGGTTGCGAGGTAGAAACCCAGAAGGCTGACCTCAAGGGCTATGATGGTACCATCCTGAAGAATACCAATATCATCGCCCATTACAATCCGAAGGCTGAAAACCGCATTTTGCTCTGTGCCCATTGGGACAGCCGTCCTTGGGCTGACAACGACCCCGACAGCACCAACTGGCGCAAGCCTGTAATGGGTGCCAACGATGGAGCCAGCGGAGTAGCCGTCATGTTGGAGATTGCCCGCCAGCTGCAGGCAGACAAGAAGCTGAATCCTAACATCGGCGTAGATTTCGTATGTTTCGATACTGAAGATTGGGGGACACCTCAGTGGGCTGATGTTCAGGACGATGGCGATACTTGGGCTTTGGGTGCCCAGTATTGGAGCGAGAACAAGCCTGAGGGATATAATCCACGTTTTGGAATCCTCCTCGATATGGTGGGCGGACAGGGAGCCAAGTTCTATCGTGAAGGCATGTCTATGCAGTATGCCGGTGGCATCGTGAAGAAGGTTTGGGCTGCAGCCCGTCAGGCTGGTTTCGGCTCTTACTTTCCTAAGAGCGATGGCGGAATGATTACTGATGATCATATTCCGGTCAACGAGAAGGCTAAGATTCCTACTGTAGATGTGATTGCTTATTATCCGGACTGTCAGCAGAGCAGTTTCGGTCCTACCTGGCACACCGTGAGCGATGATATGGCTCATTTGGATAAGAATGTGCTTAAGGCAGTTGGCCAAACCGTGATTCAGGTGCTTTATACTGAGGAATAGGTCGGCATCCCATTCGGATATAAAAGGAAATGTTCCTAGGAAAAGTTGTTGCTTTTCTTAGGAACATTTCTTTTTTCAGTCTGTTTAAATCTTCGTTCATCGACGTTGAACCGCCGTTCACCGTCTATGAACCGCCGTTCAACGACGCTGAACGGACATTCAACGTCGATGAACGGAGATTTCTTCTGCTTGTATCAACAAAAAAACTTAGGTATAAAAGCAATTCCTATTGACTGGAAATGCTTTTATACCTAAGTATATGGGCTTTCTGAATAAGATGAGCTGGTTAAATCTGCCCCGATTCTACCTGTCTTACCACTCTTTCTGTTAATCTGTCAACGCCGTTCGGGTCGTACTTCTTGTTGAGGCTGGCACCGAAGAGGCTTGCAAATGCCTGATAGAATCCGGCACGGATAGGACCCAGAAAGGCTTGAATCAGGTGATAGGATGAGGAATTGCATTCGCGATACACCAGTTTGATGCAGAGTTTCCCCTGTGCATAGGTGAGTTTCTTCATTCTCGGGGTATATTCCTGTTTAATACCTTTCTCCACCAGTTTCATGTGTGCATCCTTTGCCTTCTTGTTAGGCAGCGTTTCCAGATAATCACCCGTTTCGATGATAATCTTTCTTACCTCTTTGGCTATCGGCAGCACCTTCTTGATGTTGTATACCAAACGGTTGTAAGCCATTCGTTCCTTGGCGTTCTTGAATACCGGCTGCGGATAAACGTACACGTTGTTCACCTGAACATATTGCACGCTGTCATGATCCAGGAGCACTTTTCCTACCTTCACCATCGGTTCAAAGGTAGGAGCATCCATGTCTACCTCCCTGTCTTCAGGGTTGTCGCCATCGGTCTGCGCCATGGTTTGCAGGGTGATGCAGAAGAGCATCGCCAGTAAAAAGTATATTTTCTGTTTCATGTAAATCTCCTCAAAGTTCTTTGTCCAGCTCCTTTTTTCGTGGAGCTTCTTCTATATATAAAGAGGTGTAAGCCCCTTTGTGTTACTAATTACGCCGCAAAATTACAGATTATTTCTCAATTTGAGAAAGATTCTTGGCTTTTTCTTTCTCTTTTTCAGATTTTAGCAGTAACTTTGTCTTAATTTAATAAATGAAGTGCCTACTGCAGATGAAGCATGCTCATTCCATAACATCCCTCTTGTTGAAACTGTTTCTCGTAGGCAGCTCCCAAATCTTCTGTGCCTCATGGGCTCAAGCCCAATATTCCTCTCTTTCAGAACAGGGCGCCGTGCCCGAAGATTCTCTTTCCGCTTCGCCACTCTGGCAGCAACTGCTGTCCGACCTTTCTTCATCCGAAGATTTCGAGCATGTAGCCTGGCAGGACTATGAAGAAGATTTAGAGGAGATGGCGCAGCATCCCGTCAATCTGAATACGGCAACGAGAGAAGAACTGGAGCGCATGCCGTTTCTTACTGCATCGCAGGTAGAAGACATCCTGTTCTATATCTACCGCTATGGACAGCTGAAGAGTATGAGCGAGCTTACCCTGATAAGCAGCATCGGCTGGTATCAGCGCCAGCTGATGAATTGTTTCTTTTATGTGGCCGATGACGGGAGCAAGCCGGCTTTTCCCAGTCTTAAAAACATCGCCCAGTATGGCAAGCACGAGGTGATGGGCATGCTGAAGGTTCCTTTTTATGAGCGCAAGGGCGATGCGAGCGGAACCGACGGCTATCTGGGTTATCCTTACAAGCACGGACTGCGCTACCAGTTTCGCTACGGCAATTCCGTCAAACTGGGATTCGTAGCTTCTCAGGATGCCGGCGAACCATTCTTCGGAGGCAGGAACACGATGGGTTACGACTTCTATTCCTTCTATCTTCAGGTAAAGAACCTGGGCAGATGGAAGAATATCACCCTGGGCAGATACAGACTGAACGCAGGATTGGGACTGATACTCAATAATGATTTCGGCTTCGGCAAACTCTCAGCCTTAACCTCCTTGGGCAGATCATCTTCCTGCATCATCCGCGGTCATTCTTCCCGTTCTTCAGCCAATTATCTGCAAGGCGCCGCCGCCACCTATACCTTATTAAAGGGCCTCGAACTGACTGGTTTTCTTTCTTATCGCCAGATAGATGCTACGCTTTCTGCTGACGGCGGGGGCATCAAGACCATCCTGAAGACCGGTTTGCATCGCACGGTGAATGAGATTGCTAAACAGAAGGTAGCATCCAATACACTTGTGGGAGGCAACATCAGTTACCGGCATCAGGGCTGGCACATCGGAGGTACAGCCTTTTATACCTCTTTTTCCCTTCCGCTCACGCCCAATAAAAGCCAGCTTTACAAGCGTTTTGCTCCAGAGGGGAATGCCTTTTGGAATGCCAGTATCAGCTATGGTTATATCTCCCATCGCCTCACCCTCTCCGGCGAGACGGCAACTGGCGATTGCGGTTCCATAGCCACGCTCAATGCAGCCTCCTATCTCTGTTCCGACCATTTCACGCTCATGGCTCTTCACAGGTACTATTCTGCCCGTTACTATTCTCTCTTCAGCAACAGCTTTTCCGAGGGGAGCGATGTGCAGGATGAAAACGGCGTATATCTGGGCTTTACCTGGATTCCTGCCCATCATTGGAGCATCACAGCCTATAGCGATTTCGCCTATTTCGCCTGGCCTAAGTATCAGACCAGGGAGAGCACTCAGAGTTGGGATAATCTGGTGAATATTCTCTTCCAGCCCTCCAGAGTCCTGACGGTAGGAGGAAGGTTCCGTTATAAAGATAAGGCGGGAACCACGACCGGCCGTCTGCGCCTCTATGCCACAATAGTCCAAAAACGATGGAGCGCCAAAACCAGTTTAGACTATACGATGAGCCAGGCGGAAAGCACGATGAAGAATGAGGGCGATGAGCTTAGTAAAGGCTATATGGTGAGCGAGCATATAGGATGGGAATGGAAATGGAAGAAGCAGTTGAAAGGAACGTTGAGAGGCTGCCTGGGCTATTTTCATACTTCCGATTTCGCCTCCCGTATCTACGCTTATGAGCCTGGTCTGCTCTATCAGATGAGTTTCGGCAGCTACTACGGCGAGGGCATCCGTTACGCCTTGGTGGCACGCTCAGAGATAGGTTCCCATCTGCTGCTTATCGCCAAATTGGGTACAACCGATTATTTCGACCGCTCTCACATCTCTTCTGGTTTGCAGGAAATCTCCCGCTCTTCACAATCCGATCTGGAGATACAGGTAAAGTGGAAATGGTAAGAAAGAATGGAGAAAAACGGGAAAAATATATCAAGAATAAAAAATATTAACCGTTTTTCTTGTTTAAATAGAAAAAATGAGTTACTTTTGCATCTTGAATAAATACTGGCTTATAAATGAAGATATTGATAGTTATCCCTTGTTATAACGAGGAAGAAGTGCTGCCTAAGACCTTAGATGTGCTGGGGGCATTGATCAGAAAAATTAAGAAAGAGACTGATGCCGACACAGAACTGCTGCTTGTCGACGATGGCAGTCGTGACCATACTTGGCAGATGATTTCGGATGCTGCCAAGGAGCATGGGTATGTGCATGGCATCAAACTGTCGCATAACCGGGGCCATCAGAATGCGCTTTGGGCAGGTATGGAAGCTGCGGTAGACCATTGTGATGCGATGGTAAGTATCGATGCCGACCTGCAGGACGATGAGAATGTTATCGTGGATATGGTGGATGCCTATGTGAACGATGGTTGCGAGGTGGTGTACGGTGTGCGCTCCAAGCGCGATACGGATACCTTCTTCAAGCGCTTTACCGCCCAGGCTTTCTATAAACTGATGCAGAGTGTGGATAAGGAGACGGTTTACAATCATGCCGATTTCCGCATGATGACCAACCGCACCCTAAAGGCGCTGATGCAGTATCCTGAGCGCAATCTTTTCCTCAGAGCCATCGTCCGCCAGTTGGGTTTTCGAGAGGGGTTCGTCTATTACGACCGCAAGGCTCGTGAGGCGGGTGAGAGTAAGTATCCGTTTACCAAGATGCTGAGTTTCAGTATAGATGGCATCACTTCGTTCTCCGTGGCACCATTGAAGTTTATCACCTTCCTGGGTCTGGCGATGACTTTAGTAGCAATCATCATGATTATCTTTGCCTTGATAGAATATTTCCAGGGCAAGACCATCCAGGGCTGGACCTCCCTGCTTGTTTCCATGTGGTTTATCGGAGGCATCATCACCACGGGTGTAGGCATCACGGGTGTTTATATCGGCAAGATTTATACCGAGGTGAAACGTCGCCCACGATACTTCATCGAAGAAAGAGTATAATCTTATCGAAGAAAGAAAATAAGAAGAATATCAATTTGATAGATACAAAAATAGCATCGGTACTTATAATCCCGATGCTATTTTTGTATCTAATCACTAATAATTAATCACTACTCATTTGTTAAGTGCAATATTGGCACTAGTCTTCACGAATCGGTAGAAACCTACCTTGTTGTGCCATTCTACCGTCTTTCTTACTTCCCAAACCTTCTGGAAGGTATAGTCCTTGCCGAATTTCTCAAGGAAATCAGGCATGTCTTCTTCCGGAATCATCAGCACGCCATCCTGTGGCAATACCTTGTCAAACTGCTGGATCTTATCGCCCAGATAGAAGTTGAGGCTGAAGAAATGCAGCATATCTACCGACATATAAGAATAGAGTTTGCTGGTATCAAACTTCTTCTCGATAACTGGCGCCAGATGCTTATCGGTCTTCGTGTTGAGCACAGGTGGCTGCAGACTGGAGTCGAGCATCAGGAAGAGACCCACGATGGTGGCAAGGGTATATGAAACAATATTGCCTGGATTCTTCTTCTTGAGTGCCCGGAAGATGAGGTAAACTCCCCCCAAAGTGATAACCATAAAGATGCTGCATGGGATGAGCAAATCGTTGTTTTCGAGCGCATGGAGCATGGCGATATTGTCTATGGCATGCTTGCCGTGGAAGATGCTTTCTGGCACCCATCCTTTTTTTACCACCAGCAGGGCGATATTGAGAATCAGGGTTATCGAAGCAATCGCCCCGGCATAAACCTTCAAGGCTCCCATCTTCTCCTTCATCATCCAAACGATGTATTCGGCGATGAGATAGGCCATGAACGGATAGCATGGCAGCAGATAAACGCTGCGCTTGCTCTTTGGGATGCAGTAGAAGAAGAGTACCAGGAGGAAGGCGAGCCAGGTGAACACCTGCAGCGGAGTAGCCTTCTTCGCATTCTCAAGGAAACGGGTCTTCGAGAACTTCTTCCATGGCAGAATGAAGAGCGAGAACAATAATAATAAGGTGTAAGGCAACCAGCCCGTGATGAGCGTGAGAAGGTTGTACCACGCTGGGTTCTCGTGCGATTCGTATGCCATCTTGCCCATGAATCGGTCGATGTTCTCTTCCTTCACCAGGCGCAGAAACTCATCGCCGCCTTGCAGATAGGCTGCATAATACCAGCAGAAAGGAATAACGAGCGAGAGCAGGGCGGTTAGAGCCATGCGCCATACGATGCCCCAGAAGTTCTCACGTTGGGTAAGCATGAATACGCCCATCACAAAGCAAGGCAGAATGATGCCCACAGGACCTTTGGTAAGCGTAGCGCCACTCATGCAGAGGATAGCGAGCCAAGGCAACTGGTGCTTTCCTTTCTCCCACCAGCGGTAGAGCAGATACATGGCTCCCACCATAAAGGCGGTGTTCACCATATCTACACGGCAGTTCATACCCGCACGGTGCACCTCGAAGGCGGTGAGCGTGAGGATGGCTGCGATGAGGCTGGTTGGGGCGTTCTTGCGCTTGGCATAGAATACGAAGCCGCCAATGGTCATCAATACCAGCGATACGGCGGATGGAAGACGTGAGGTGTACTCATTCACATGGCCGATGAAGAGGCTGAAGAAGGCGATGCACCAGTGGAAGAATGGCGGTTTGTAAGGGATATCACCTCCGTTGTTGATAGGCAGAATCCAGTTACCATGTTCCAGCATGGTGTAGGCAACCACCGCTTCGCGCGGCTCTCCCTTGGTATTGAAATCTGTGAGTCCGAGGAATGGAATCATCATCACGATAGCCAGGATGATGATGAGCCATAGGGCTTTGTTGTACTTGATGTTCATGTCTTATCGAAGTCTTGTTTTGTTATTTTGGCTGCAAAGTTACATATAATTATTTGTTTATAGACAGAATAAGGCTAGAAATTTTGCTTTTATTAGGATATAATTATTAACTTTGCACCCGATTTCTAAAGTAGAATAAAAATGAAACGATATTTTAAGGCTTTTGGGTATCTCCTTTCGGTGCATGTATTGGCATTGCTGGTGATGACTCTGTTCAGATTGGTAGAATTTATCGCTCTGCATGGCATGATTGTAGATGCAGAGGCGAGTAGGGTAATGGCGTTTGTCAAGGGTGTATGGTTTGATAATGTCATAGCTTGTTATATTTCGGTATTGCCTGTGGCTGTGCTCCTGATAGCAGCCAGCCTGGGGTGGTGTCATCGCCGTTTGCTGCGTGGCATCAACATCTGGTATGCGGCATGGTTTGCCATCGCCTTCATGCCTTCGGCAGCCAATACTCCTTATTTCCAATATTTCTTCAAGAACATCAATTCCAGCATATTCGGGTGGTTCGGCTATGTAGCCACCACATCGGGCATGCTCTTGCAGGAGTCTTCCTACTGGCTCTATATCGCCCTCTATTTCGTGTTTACGGGGTCGTTTATCTATGCGCTCGTCCGTCTGCGCCGCTACTTCGAGGGACTCTTCCTTCTGCCTAAGGACAATATGCACCTGGTGCAGGTAGTCAGCCGTTTCCTTATTTCTGCTGTGATGATAGGTGCCTGTCTCTTCGGCATCCGTGGCAGAATGGGCTATAACCCTATCAAGGTGAGCCAGGCTTACTATTGCGAGGATTCTTTTCTCAACCAGCTCGGCATCAATCCTGCCTTCAATCTCCTTACTTCTGCGCTCGACGATATGCGCAAGGAGAACAAGGAGTTGCATCTCATGCCATACGCTGAGGCTATCACGAATACCCGCCAGTGGCTGGGTATTACGGGAAAGGTGGATAGCACGAATATTCTGAAGCGTGAGGTGGTGAACGATTCCCTGATGATGAAGATGGGTCAATCTCCTGCGAAGAAGAATCATCCTAACGTAGTGGTGATATTGATGGAGTCGATGTCGGCAAACCTGCTGGGCACATTCGGCAATCAGCAGCCGCTCACTCCAACGCTCGATTCGCTCTATCAGCATTCCCTGGCGTTCACCCACTTCTATAGTTCCGGCATCCATACCAACCATGGCATGACGGCTACGCTCTACAGTTTCCCTGCCCTCATGTTCCGCAACCTGATGAAGGGAACGGTAACTCCACGCCGCAAGGGTATCGCCACGGTGTTGAAGAAGTATGGCTACGAGAACATGTTCTTCATGACTCACGAGGCACAGTATGACAACATGAAGGCCTTCTTCCAGACCAATGGCTACGATGACATCTTCTCTCAGGAGAACTATCCTAAGAGCGAGGTGGTGAACAGCTTTGGTGTGAGCGACCATTTCGAGATGGACTATGCCCTCAACACCATCAACCAGAAGGCGAAGACGGGCAAGCCTTTCATGGCTACCATCCTCACCGTGAGCAATCATCCTCCATATATCATTCCTGATTTCTTCAAGCCGAAGACCAAGGAGAAGGAAACACAGATTGTGGAGTATGCCGACTGGGCGATAGGCGACTTTCTGAAGAAGGCAAGTCAGGAGCCTTGGTATAAGAACACGATATTCGTGATTCAGGCAGACCATGGTAAGCTGGTGGGTAAGAGCGAGGGCGAGTTGCCTCAGTCTTACAACCATATTCCGCTCATCATCTTCGGTCCTGGTGTTCCGCAGCAGCAGTATGCGGGCTTGGGCATGCAGGTGGATGTGATGCCTACGCTTTTCGGCTTGATGAATCTGAATTATGAGTACGAGGGCTTCGGCGTGGATCTGCTGAAGCAGCAGCGCCCGATGGTATTCTATTCGGCAGATAACCAGATTGTGGCAAGAGACCATCAGCGTTGCTTTGTCTATAATCCGTCGATGAACCGCAGTTTCTGCTATGATGTGTTGCCGAATGGTAATCTGAAGGAAACCAAGCAGGAATCTAAGTTCCAGGATTTGAAGAACTATGTGTTCTCGAATATCCAGGCTGCTGAATATATCGAGCGACATCAGCAATAAAAAAACGATATTATCAGAAACAGTAATCCCCCATCACGCTTTGGCTGCGTGATGGGGGATTTACTGTTTCAGGAGATTCAAGATGCTTTATGCCGAGAGGGTAAGCTTCTGCCAGATCTCGGTGTCGCCACCTTTCAGCTTCTTGCAGAGACCACGCTTGATCCAACGGCTTATCATCTTACGGATGGTTTCACGACTGGCTCCGTCGCCACGCTCACGGCTGGCATCGAAGAGGGTGAACTGCTCAGGGAGCTGGGCAAAGAGCAGGGTGTTTCGAGACTTATAGACTGGGATTGCCTCGTTGTCCTGCTGCTGCTTGTCGAGACGCAAGCCAAACATCTCCATCTGCATGGCGAGCACGTAGTCGGCCACAGCCTTGGCAAAACGGATGCAGGCATCTGTTTCCTCTCCGGTCTGTTCCAGGATGTGGAAGATGACGCCACAACGGAAGCCGATGACGGCGGAACGGCGACGATATACATCCATCACACGGTCGGCATTCGCCAGGGCAAGCTGTCTTTTCGCTTCGAGCCACAGGCAGAACTCCTCGCACATACGGGGCAGCTCCATTACGCCGTGACTACGTTCAAGGAGAGTTACTGCCTTGAGGATGTTTGCCTGACCCACCTCGCTCTGGTCGAACGCCTTACGGAAGTAGTCGCCGAACACCTTCCATACGCTCTTCATCGAACCGAGCTCCTCGCTGAACATATACATGGTATGGCCATCGGCACAGAGCTGACGACGCATCAATGCCGACTTCGAGATAGTATCGCCAATGTGACGGATGCAAGGCTTTGGATCCACTACACCCTTCTTGCCCTTGTGCTGCTGGTACCAGGCTTCATCCTCACGAGGTTTCTCATCGTCCTTATCCATCTTCTTCGCCCAGATGTTCTCGATGCGGCGGCATACGCCCTTACCTGATGCCTGCTCGCCGATGATGATAGACATGAGTGCCATCGGAGTATCGCTGCCGTCGCAATACTTCGCCTTCAGACGGTCAGCATAGGTTGCGGCAATAGGGAGGGCTGAGAAGAGGGCAGGCACGCGTGCCTCTGCGGCTACGCCAGAGAGCGAGTCGCGGAGTCCGAGTGGAAGCTGGTCTACTGGGAATTCGTAAAGAGGCTGTGTACTTGCCTTAGCGGCTAAAAGGTTCTCTATGTTTCTTAAATTTTCATTCTCCATAATTATTTAATGTTTAAAAGTTAGCTTGTCGGAATATCCGGTAAACGGCGGCAAAAATACGACTATCTTCTGTAACCGCCAAATTTGAGCGTGTGATAAGACCCGAATTTCAGCAGCCATTTGGGGCAAATTGTGTTAAAAAATCTAAGTCATAGTTTTGTGGGTCGGAAAACATAGGTTCTTATGTGCTAAATCATAGTTTCTCGGGTGCCAGGTTATAGCTTCTTGGATAACAGGTTCTCGTCTCAATCCGTAACCCCCTTTTTCTTCTTCTTCCTTTCTCATAAAAAAAATAACACGGACAAATTGAATTTGTCCGGACAAATTGTCCGGAGTTTCATAACGTGTTGTTTTTCTGGTACTTATAAGCCTTTTGGACAACCATCCGGACAAATTCAATTTGTCCGTGTTTTAAAAATATTCCCGTTAAATTCTTTGGTGTCTTACCCGTAATCCATTGACTATTAGTTAATTCGTAATAAAAATGCTAGTTTTAAACAACTTTGTTTAAAACAACCTTGTTTAATTTGTTTTTTTTTGCTATCTTTGCAGAAGAAAAGCTCCTAGCCCAGGGCGTGTGGAGCTTACATACGAATTACATTAGTATATAATAAGGTAGTGATTATGAGAAAAAGTAAAGAAGCTCCGTTTGTGTTCGGTGTTCGTGTGGAGGGAGATTCCTTTACCGACCGACGAGAGGAAACAGAACGTCTGAAGGCGAACTTTACGTATGGAGTGAATACGATATTGATTTCACCTCGTCGTATGGGTAAGACTTCATTGGAGGATAAGGTGTGTTCGCTTGTAGAGAGCGAGGACATCAGGATAGCTCGTATAGATGCCTTTGGCTGTCGTTCGGAGAATGATTTTATCAATGCTTTTGCTACGGCTGTAGTTCGGGCTACTTCTTCAAAATGGGAAGAATGGATGGAGAATGCCAAGGTATTCTTAAGCCGTTTCGTTCCGAAAATCAGTATTGGTCAAGATCCTTTGACTGATTTTTCTTTGGCTTTGGAGTATAATGCAGGTAACAATACAACAGAAGAAGTATTGAGACTTCCGGAAATGATAGCTCGTTCTAAAGGTTGTCATATCGTAGTCTGCATCGATGAATTTCAGCAGATAGGCGATTTCCCTGATTCCTTGACCTTCCAGAAGAAGCTCCGCAGCGTATGGCAATTACAGAGCCATGTATCTTACTGTCTTTATGGAAGCAAGAAGCACATGATGGAACAGATGTTCCAGAATGCCAGTTATCCATTCTATCGCTTTGGTGATTTCTTCTATCTGAATAAGATAAGCGAGAAAGACTGGGTGGAGTATATCTGTCAGCGATTCGAATCTACCGGCAAGCATATTTCTGAAGAGTTGGCTCGTGAAATCTGTCAGGTAACAGACAGATATTCCTCTTATGTACAGCAGTTGGCATGGTTTGTATGGCTGCGAGTGCAGGATGATTCTGCAGCTACAGAAGAAGACTTGAAATATGGAATAGACCGGTTGCTGGATGCTTGCGAGCCTTTGTTTATCCAGCAGACCGAAGACCTTTCTGCCTATCAGATGAATTTCCTGCATGCCATCATCAATGGAGTACATACAGGCTTCACGCAGACAGCGATATTGGAAACCTATCGTCTGGGTACTGCCGCCAATGTAACCCGCCTCAAGAAATCCTTGATGGTGAAAGATCTGATTACGATTCCTGCTCCTAAGCATCTGGAAATGAGTGACCCCATCTTGGCGTTGTGGCTCAAGAGAAGAGTTTGGAAATGATGTTCCCTGGAGTTCCAAAGCATCCTAGGCAAAAATATAAAAATATAGTAAACAAATGAAGATAAAGATAAATCCAAAATACGAAGAGATGAGAAGTTTCATCGAACGCATCCCGGATGTGTTCGAGAAGGAAGGACGTGTGATTTACACGGGTCGCAATCTTATTAAGGTGATGGAAGCTCCTGATGGAACTGTTATTAATGTGAAGCGCTATCACGCGCCAAAGGGCCCCAACAGTCTGATTTATTCCCTAGGCATCAGAAAGCCTAAGGGAGAGCGTGCCTTCGAATATCCGATGATATTGGAGAAGAAAGGCATCGGAACCCCTACACCTATTGCCCTTATCGAAGAGCGTAATGCCATCGGGCTTTTGGGATATACCTATCTCATCACCCTGCAGTGTGACAACCTGCATACGCTTTACGAAGTGGGCGATGCAGTCCCTGGCACCTACGAGAGACTGGCTAAGGCGCTGGCGCATTTTGCTGCTGATATGCATAATAAGAAAATCCTGCATAAGGATTTTACGCCAGGCAACGTGTTGTGGAAACAGGATGATGAAGGCTTCCATTTCATCATCGTGGATATCAACCGCATGAAGTTTGGAGAAATCAGCGTCAAGGAAGGACTCTATAATCTCCGAAAGTTCTGGGGACCTAAGGAATTCATCCGAATCCTGGTCTCTGAATATGCCAAGGTAAGAGATTACAGCGTGGATGAGGCTGTAGATTATGTGATGAAGGAACGCGCCAAGTTCTGGACCCGCTATGGCAAGAAGCATCCTATTAAGTTTAAACTGGAGTTATAGGAAACGAATTAAGTTTAAGCCATAAGCAACTTCTCAAGTTTAAGCCTGAGCTATAAGTGCTAAACTCTTGCAAGTAAATTCCACACGCCTGAAAGGGCGTGTGGAATTTACTTGCAAGAGTTCAATTATTTTATATATACAAATTTCAAATTACCTGGTCCTATGTCTCTTTTGCAACGTGCAAGAAGCATGGTTGGAGATTCCTGCATGTTTGCGGCTGGTGAGGCAACAATCTTATCTTTACCGTAGTATCGGGCAATTCCCTGATTGATCCAATATCCTGGATAAATCATGATGTCATTGAATGCATCCGAAGGCATTTTTACCGTAAGAGGCTTCAATGTTATGGCACTTTGGGTATTCGTCTTCAATGCCAGTTCACGCTCGTTCATTTCCTTGTCAAATTTCACGGCAGTTCCTTTCAACATAAGTGAAACGGTTCTGTTGGTTGTCCTTTCCTTGAGACTTACGGATAATATCAAGATGACAATGGCACAATATGGCGCATACTGCAGCGAGTTGGCATATTTCTTCTTAGATGCCGTTACTAAATCTATAATGGCAGAGCTTAATGGCGCTTTTGCCTCAGCCTTTCTCAGAACAGCTCCAGAAAGATAATAAATATTGATGCAGATGAGCCACAGGTGTATATACGAATAGATGTTCTGTACTCTGCCCGGTCCTCTTGTTCCCATGGCATAGCTGTGGGCGAAGAAGAATGAACTGTAAAGCGTAACGGTAATCAGGATGCATAGCCAAGGGTGAGAGAACTTGAATCTCGAGCTACTTGCCGCCTTGACAAGGGTAGGGCTAAGAAGCATCAACATCAGAATTTGAGCGATATTGATGGATTCTGATAAGAACTCGAAGCTCTTTCCTATTGCCATGAAGAATGCAACGACAACATTTGGCTTGCTTTCTATGGTAACTTGTCTGAACGCATTACCAGGAGCCAACACGCTGAAAAGGAAGGCGATGCCATAGATGGTGAGAATAGTAATATATAAACGTGGCCATTTTCTTTGTTCCATCTTCATGATGAGAATGGCTGCAAACAGAATCGCTCCCATGCCAAGTCCTGACACGAAGTTTCCGCCGGCAATGATGATGGATAGAACGATGGACGCCCCTCCGATAAGGGCTTTCTTGAACTTGGAACTACTTAATTGATATCCTATGAGCAGAGATGCTAAAAACAGAGACATGCTATAGAATAAAGTGTAGTACATCGCCCCGATATACCAATAGAATGCATCGTAGTATGACCATGTAAACTGGATGGTCATCAGAACGAAGAGGGTAGATACGAAGAGATATTCCAATCTGGACGAATGGAGTAATTTTCGCATAACCATATATAATAAAGTGTAAGTGGAGGTCACCAAACTGAAAATCAAGATGAATGTTCCAAGCCAATATTGGCCGAATACTCCTGGTTGTAGAGCCATGAGAAAGCAGGCGGAATAGGTGCCCTGCCATGTATGATACATCGTCATAGCTACATTCCAGGCTGTCTGAACGCAAGCCGGAAATGAATGGGTCTCATTCCAAATCTTATATACTTCTGCACCGAAGACATAATCATCCGCAAATGGATGAAGATACTGGCTTATCCATAACATGGGAATGATGGATATGATTAGAACAGCAATAGCTACTCCTGTTACAATTTTCATAACTGCTTTTATCCTTTTATATTATTTTCTTTTTACTTCTTGTTCTTTCTTTACTTCTTACTTTCTATATATTATAACATCCTTATTGCCATAATCTTGCATGCAAGATAAACAATAAATGTTAAAGCTTATATTGTGTATAGGTGCAAAGGTACTAAACATAATTAAGTATCACAAATATTTCTTGTATTTTTTGCTGTTTTAGCGTTTTTTTTCGTATCTTTGCAAAACAAATAAATTACAAATGATACATATTGCGCTTACCATAGACGAAAATTATGTACGTTATTGTACAGTAGTGATGGCTTCTATTTTGGAAAATAACAAAATGGATGATATCACATTCCATATTGTTGCTAATGATTTAACGAGTAATAGTAAAACAATTATATTTAATCAAGTTAAAAATAGTAAAGCTTTGGTGAGTTTTTATACTGTGCCATCGCTTTTACTCGAAGCTTATGAACTTAAATGGGGGCATAAGCGTCTTTCTATGACTGTCTTTTATAGATGTTTGTTAGCTACCATATTACCGGAAACTATAGAAAAAGTAGTCTATATGGATTGTGATGTGTTGGTGTTGCAATCATTAAGAGATTTGTGGAATACGCCAATGGAAAATATTGCAGTGGCAGGGGTACAAGACTTATTGGAAACTCCTAAGGAATATTTCAGCCGTTTAGAATATGATAGTAAATATGGATATTTTAATGGTGGTATGTTGTTAATCAATTTAGATTACTGGCGTAAACATAATGTAGAAAATCGTCTTAAAGAATATTTTAGAGCCAATTTAGATAAAGTTGTTCGTAACGATCAAGACATTATGAATGCGGTTTTATATAAAGAAAAACAGATGTTGGATATGAAATGGAATGTCCAAATTGATGTGTTCTTGACAAAACATTATTCAGATATAAATTTGAGGAATAAATGTCTTGCAGTTGCTGGTGATATTGGTATATTGCATTATTGCTACCGTAAAAAGCCATGGCATTATAATTGTATTCATCCGATGAGAGACTTGTTTTTCAAATATCAGAAGTTGACTCCATTCGATGATTATTCTCGTTTGCAGAAACCATTATCGAAAATACATTGTTTCTTGCATAATTTGCCTTATACTTTAGGTATTAAGGAGTCTAAAATCTTAGACAAGAAAAAGTTTGAGAGATATTTGGAGGAAAAGGATAATTAGATATAAGCATAAAAGAATATGATACCAAAGGTAATACATTTGTGTTGGTTCAGTAATGACCCTTATCCTGTAGAGATAAAGGTTTGTTTGGATACATGGAAGTGCCTGATGCCCGACTATGTAGTTAAAGTTTGGGATTATGCTGCGGCAAAGTCTATTGGCTGTGCCTTTATCGATGAGGCCCTGGAGGCTCGAAAGTGGGCTTTCGCTGCCGATGTGGTGCGATTCTATGCCGTATATAAGGAAGGCGGCATCTATATGGATAGCGACATCTATCTGCATCGCCGTTTCGACGAGATTCTTCCAGAGGATGGCTTTGCCACTTTCAACGAGAAGGATAAGGAGGAGTTTGGCTTGCAGGCTGCCTTCTTTATGGGTACTGCTGGCAATGCGTTCTGCCAGAAGATGTTTGAATATTATCAGAACCGCCATTTCAAGAATCCGGATGGCTCTTTCAATGATACGATTTCACCTTATACGATGTCGGCTGTGGCGAAGTCTTTCGGATGGCAGATGAAGGACGAAAAGCAAGTGATGCCTGGCTTGACAGTTTATCCTACGCATTTTGTTGCTCCCAACAATCATTATCCGGTGGATAGCGAGACGATAGGAGTGCATCGCGTTGCGGGTAGCTGGCGAAAGAGAAAACTGGGACGATTCCTTGAGATTAAGGTCAAGCATTTATGGCATGTAGTAAAATATGCCCTTTTTAAAAAGTGAGAAAGGCATATCTTACTATGTGTAATTATTTGGAGAGTATAAACTATACTATCGATCATTCCTGAATAGCCTTTTTCAGATTCTCGCCATTGTTGATGGCTATTGCCATCTGTTTTGTTTGGGTAAGCATACCGGCATATTCTTCTTCCGAAATGCTGGCTAGGCGCCCAGGAAGTTCTTTCAGGGAGTTGATGGCAAATCCCACTCCCTTCTCTTCTACAAGCGGAGCAATGGCAGATTCTTTCCATACGATGATAGGTAATCCGGCACGCAGGTAGAAGGATGCCTTGTGCGGGGTGTTGTATTTCAGATAGCTTCCGAAGTCGCCATGGCATTCTTCCAGGGAATCTCCATCCCATACCAGACCAAAATTTCCGCGCACTTGCTTGATGAAATCGTCGGCATTCATAAAGCCATGCCATATGATGTTCTTGTCTTTTGCCACGGCATCATAATCTTCCATGTTTCCATAAAGATGAAACTTAAACTGGTAATCCAGTTCCTGCATCTTCAGGATAAAGGCGTTTTTGCGCAGGTTGAGTGAGCCGGCATATACGATATTCCATACCTCGTTGGGCTGGTGCTTCTTGTCTGCTGCAACGGATGGCGACAGGTAATCATGGAATCCCAGGGCTCCGATAGGCTTTTCCAAGCCTTGCTGTTCAAGCCACAGCTTCATCGCCTGGTTGGTGGCGATGATATAGTCGGTGTGGCTCAGGCGTTTCAATTCCTGGGCTACGGTTAGTTTCTTTCGTCGGAAACTGCCCAAATCATGAATTAGGGAAATGGTTTTGGCTCCTTTGAGGTGTGCCATCTTGCAGATGAAGGAGAAATATTTCTTTACGGGATATTGCAGTACGATGACATCTCCTTTCTGAATGCGAGAGCAGGCGATGAGGGTACTCGCCAAGTTATAGAAGAAGGCCAGGATTTTATTGTTGTCGATTTTGCAAGGCAAGCCGATGCTTGCTGCCCCCATCGAGTGCAGTACCTTTTCGTAATCAGTCTTTGCCTTGTTGCCAGCACTTGTCTGATTGTAATAAGTGCGGCTGATATAACATAATCTTCTTTCCTTCATATAGCCTATTGATTAAATCCTTGTGATAGTATCGAATTACATCTCTTTTGGCACAACTTTCCCCTTCACCACTTCATATCGCTTGTCAAACTCCTCCTTGGTTCGCTTCCATCTGTTATGCGTCCATAAATAATAAGGTGGATTCTTGCGGATGGTTTCTTCCAGCATCTGGAAGAAGCGGCGGGTAATCTCGTGCTCCGGCAGGGAGTTCGGATTGCGGGTGATGAGTTTGTAGGTTGCTGTATAGTAGCCGCGCTTAGGGCGCGACATCTCTACATAGAACACGGAGTCCATGCCCAAGGTAACGCTGTCAAAGCCCTCGGCAAACCGCTGGCGGCTGGCTGCCGCACTGCCGGTAAAGATGATGGAGAGCTTGCC
>ERZ791603.1013-NODE-1013-length-22885-cov-3.015856_pt1 | contig 22885 bp, 42 predicted proteins | sample MGYA00509966_ERZ791603 | MGnify/ENA primary metagenome ERZ791603 (study PRJEB30046, sample SAMN00791931) | human gut metagenome | study: EMG produced TPA metagenomics assembly of the A metagenome-wide association study of gut microbiota in type 2...
TGAGGCCCCCAAGCACAATATTGAACGCCCTGTCTCCTGCGCCCAGTTTTTGTTTGCGCCTTTTTACTGCCGACATAATCCATACCTCCTTCTTCCCACCATTAGAACAGGCTCGTATCGCTGATTTTTTTTGCGATCTTATTGACTGTCAGCAGCAAAACAATGTTGATAATGTTGTTTTCGTATTTCTTCAAATCTGCATATATCTGTTCTTCCGTGTAGCTTGCCGGATAATTGCGACGTTGAATAATCTCGTTTGTAGCCTGATTTATCAACTGGCTAATAAGAGGATTTTTTTCCGCTTGATCAAAAACAACCTTGTTTGAACTTTCCATATGATACTGACCAAGTCTGATTTTTACTTTTTCCAGAGTTGCGTCCATGGTTCCTCCTAAAGTCCAAACAAATTGATCAGATACTCTTTCATTTCTGCCCCTGTCATAATATCTGCGTTTTCAACACCGGTGTTTCTAACAATCTGTCGCAAATCAGAAACGCTCATTCGGTTGATGTCTGTCTTGGTATATCTGGAATCAGAAAATGCCGGAGCATTAATCTCCGGCACTTCGTCACCTGCTTTGTACCATTTCCCATTACGCTTCATTGTGTATTCTGCAATCATCAGCACACACCTCCTACGCAACTTTCATAACAACAACGCTGTCCATTCCCTCAAATGTAGGCAGACCAATCATTGATACAACACAATGTGTATTGATTGGATGGTTTGTAGCATATGTGTATACAGAAATACCAGTTTCAACAAGAGACAGGTTTCCGTCTGTAAGGCTTCCGCTTCTCTCTTCTGGTGTTTTTCCGAACACATAATCTCCAAGATAGATTCCGCCAGACTGGCAAGATACAATACCTGTAGGAACAAAGTATTTTGTCTTATTGTCGGTCGGGTCGATATACAGTTTGTCGTATACCTCAATCTCGATACCATATCCACGCAGATACTCAGTTACCTGTGATTGTTGCAAGCGAATACCGCCATTGTAAGCAGTGATTCCGAGAACCTGTTTCTTTGTGTCCTCTGCTTTCAGAACATATTCCCATGTTTCTGTATTCATGGTAAATCTGGTCAGCGAATAACCTGTTTTCTTTGCGAAATCACGTCTTGTCTGAATCAAATCATCTAACGGTGTTGCTGTTGCTGATGCGGACCATTTGTCGGTTTCACCTGCGGAAATATCAACAAAGTGGTCTTTCTTGTGTGCTACTCCATCATCATCGGTGTAATCAATGTAATAACTCTTACCGCCGATTGTTACCGGGACTTTTGGAATACCGTCTGCCGGAGCAAGCAGATTCCAAATCTGTCTCTCTGGTACTGCTAATGCACCCTCAATCAGAATCATAGGTTTTTTACTGATTTCTCTCAGAACATCGTTCGCAAGACTGGTGTTCTCGGAACTTCTGTAATTGTCATACATCTGTTCCTCTTCCTCAGTAACCATGTAAGATTCACGATAGAATGGCATGTTGTTCTGAATATCGGAGAAACCTCCAACATCTCTTAACTCTGCCTGTGCGTCAAAATTAGATGCTTTTAAGGAAACTGGAAGTCCAGATTTTCCTTTAATGAATCTCAGATTTAATCCGTCCTGTTTTCTTGTTCCAAACTTCTGTCTACCAAGATATGGTGCAGAACCTAATGTTTTCTCATAGTTATCCCACATTACTCCCAGACTTCTGGCAGTAAACGCTTCGCTCAATGGTAATGCTGGCATTGTTTATACCTCTCTTTCATTAATCAAAAAAAGTAACTCGTGGCGTTGCAGCTTTCGCTTCATCCGTTACGGTTACTCCATTTGCTGTCACTTTTGTTTTGTCAATAGAACCCTGATATACATAGGTTCCAGGTGCATCTCCCATAGTTACATCTACATCTTCCAGAATGTAACCAAGGCACTTTGCATCGTTGCTAGGATATGGTGTTCCTGCTTTTACAATTTTCTGACCGTTACCGTCAGCCGCAGATACCATAGACTGAGGAACTACGCAAGCAGCTCCCTCATAAGGAAAGTATTTCAAAATACCTTTACTTTGTGAAAAATCTCTTACAATAGGTTTTCCCATGATGTACCTCCTAAATCACATAATGATTTTTAGTTTCGGCAGATGCTGTTGCATTTCCAAACGAAATACTTTCTGCATTTAACACATCTGCTGTTTTTTCTTCGCCACTTCCACTTCCGCTGCCAGAACCGCCGCCTGGATTTGTGCCACCGTCAGCGATTTCTTTTTCTTTCGCCTGTGCGGAAGCTGTTTCTTTATCAGTGATAATTTTTCCAAGAGCTTCGTAATCCAGAGTGCCATCGTCTTTGACAACTGATTTTGCCTGTTCTGCATCAATTTTGAAATTAGACATAGCCTGTTCACGCTGATCGCGGATAGCATTTGATTTCTGCATGTCAGCAATGGTTTTGTTGGCTTCCTCTAAGGCTTTGTTAGCCTTTTCGATCTCGGTGAGATTTCCTGCTTCCAGTTCATCAATTTTGGTCTGCAACTCTTTTGCTTTGTCAGCATCGGCTTTATATGCTTTTGCTTTAGTCTTTTCCTTTTCCAATTCCGCATTGCTCTGATTCAGAAGATTTGTAATCTGTTCCTCTGTAGCTTCTGGAAAAAGTTTTAAAACCTGTTCTCTTGTCATAATTACCTCCGTTACTCACGCTTTTGTTATCGCAGGTCGCTCCTGCTGAGTTCTCCCATTTATCGCATGGGTGCATTTTTTTGTATCAAAAAAGCAACTACCTATTTCTAAGTAGTTGCTTTTTTCTTCCTTATTAATATGTTACCCAACCAGCGGCATTACATTTTTGAAATACCACCGCAACGCTTCATTTTTCGATTTTCCAGAAGTACCTGCCTTATAGGTTACATCCATCCAGCAGCCGCTATTATTCTCAACGACCGTTGTTGGCTTGTAACTGTATAGCTGTGTGTATTCTGCCAGTTCAGCGGATGTGAGGTCACGTTCGATTGGTGTATCTAAGTAGGTCATTACTACCAGTGGATTGGCGGCAAGGTGGGATTTAAAATTGGATAAACCTCCGTCGTCCAATGACGCATCATAAAATCGACTGTTTTTAACATACAACACATCGTCATTAGCGCCAATCCAGATTGCTTCATTTGAAGTATGAAGGTTTTCCGTCTTATATTGCGTACAAAGTCCATATCTTCTCGTCATTTTTTTATGTGGTAACACTTTTATCGCAAATCCTGAATATTGTACATGTTTATATAACACCCATCTTTTTTCACTTCCATCAAACTCAGCCTGCCAAACCCTCTGAATGTATTTACCTTTTGAAAAATCAATTTCATCTGCAATCCACGCCTGCCCGTTTGCATCCGTGTAGGTGATACCTGCGGTGTTGGACGGTACTGGAATACCTGGTAGACCGTTTGGTGTGATGATAGAGGTGTACTGCGGAGTTCGGTAGGGTTCGTATGCGGTAATGGATTTTGCTTCTTCGATTTGAACATTTTTAAACCATATTGTATCGCCAGCAACAGCACCATCATTGTTTGTTAATAATATTACTACATGTTCTACATAATCCGGTATAAAAAATACATTATATGTTGAGACTAAAACTCTTGCCTTAAATGCTCCATCTTCACCATAAAATACAGCATATGCTACACCTTTATTTGTTTCAAAACTAAAAGCATATGTTTTACTTTTCTGACAGTTTATTCCTATTCCGACACCATAACCACTATTCCCAGAATAGATAAACGAAATACTATCTGTGTTAAAATCTATAAAAGCATCACGTGCGATATAATAATTGTTTAAAGATAAACCAATTAGATATTCTCCGGGCAAAATAATCCTTTTCGTTGTGTTGTCATACGATTTGTCACAATCGCTTTCTTTTGTGATATGAAACAAATTCTTTCCTCTTACGCTCACCCCAACCTTATCTCCGTAAGGTTTTGGAACACCACCTGTGTAGGGTTCGTAACTTGTAGCAACCGAACCCAACTCTAATTGTAATTCCGAAAATATAACATCATCAGCTCCACTACCATATGAAATAACGAAATAATCTGTATTTGAAACAGGTGTTACTGTTAATGTACTTTTTCCTGTCAATCCGGTTATTATAACTGAACCGTTAATTTTCTTTTGTTCTGAACTAATATACATTAAAAATACACCAGAAACTTTTGCTCCAACTGTTAATTTAACACTAATCGTTATTTCTTTTCCAACAAACTCACTCAACGATATTCTAATATCATTTAAAGTAACTGTTTTTGATTTATATGTTCCATCTGCCTGTTTATATGCAGAATAGTAATCATCTGCGTTAATAAGATTCTTTCCGGTACTCCACTTCATTCCTGCGCTTTCAATCTCAACCGGATTATCTGGGCTTGGAGTGCCATCCTGCTTACTCCAGCCGTAGAGCTTCATACCAAGCGGCTTATTCTCCGCTGAATCCGTGAGCGTGATTGGATTTCCGGAAGCGGTCTTATCTTTGTATGCTGGAACAACTGCCCTTGCGTTCACATTATCTGGAAAACACTTATCTACAAGCATTTCATTGATTATGTTCATATCTATGCCCCCTGCTGATACCACGTCTTAGTCGTTGATTCATACACGTAGACTTCGGATGTATCTACTACAAGTGCAGTGCTTCCGGATTTAAGGTTGTCGTAAGTTGGCAGTTTATCCACATCTTTTGAGAGAAGCGTATAATTTCTAAGCATATCTTTTGCAGATATACAAGTAATACTACCAAGGTCTGGTACCTCCACCCCCGGTTCATATGAAACACCGTCAACTACCACTTTATAATCATATTTCATTTCTTTACCTCAAAAATAATCGAAACTATTCCTCAACATTTTGGTTATTCAACTGATTAGTTGATGCATTCTGTTTGTTCAACTGTTGCATCAACTCTTGAGCTTTCTTTTCTTGTGCATCAACATCATCAATCGTCTGCCATAGGTTATCCAGATACGGTTTAGATAACAGGAATGTTTTTTCTGCATCTCCCCAAAGTCCTACAGTCTTGATTGCCACAAGCGGATGCACGCCACACTGTAACAGCTGTAAAAGTGTCTGGGACTTCGTATACATGTTATCCTGTGGGCTATGGTTAATCTGTACTGTAAAATCTCTAAGAGACAGATTTAAGTCCTTTTCATATATGCGGATTATATTCAGAACAACTTTTGCCAGTCGCTTCTCTGCCGTAACAATCAGTGGGTCTTTCAGTTTTGCTCTGGTCTTGGAAAAATCCCAACCATTTCGCAACTCTACAGCACCTTGTGTATCTCCACCAGTGTTTCCTTGTTTTGACGGTATAGCAAGTATTGATAACGCATTGTCCCACAAATCGTCCTTTGCTATCTGTGACTGTGACTGATTCAATTCCTGTGTCATAATATCCACATCAGATTTATTATCCTTATTCATGGATTTTACAACCAACGCACAGTTCAGTTTCATTTTTTCAAATTGTTCTTCGTCAACTTCGCAGTTTACAAACTTAAACCAACTCTGGATAAATTGCTCAACTCCATCCATACGGTTCGACTGCATGTTGTTGATTGAATCTAGAATATCAATCACAAGTTCAATATCCGAAATTCGTTCGTGATTGTTCGGATATTCAACAATCGGAATACCGCCAAAGCCATGTAATTTCCAATCAGATACAGTTCCGTTGATTATTTTGCACTCATGTGTACTGGAATAGCACAGCTTGTAATATTTTCCGTCAGCATTTTTCAAATCCTGTACTGCCAGTAACGGTTCTTCCGTACTTCTGTTATAAATCACAAACGTATTCATCGGTGACGGTGCAACAATTCTAAATGGCACTTCTTCGTCCGGTGTTTTCTGCACCGCCTTGAATGATGTACCTGTTGCCGACTGCCATTCACCTGATTTTATGTCTTTTTCCTGTTTGTTTGCATCTTCCATATAGTCATTCAAGGTGTCTACAGCCTTATTTACGGCTTCTTCATCTTTACGGCTAATGTACTGCACAGGTTCGCCATAGGATTGTCCTGTTTTGAACTGAACAATCTCATACGCATGATTTTCAACGATTCTATTTGTAATGTCATCACGAACTTTTTTCACACGGTATCGTATCGGCTGATCACCTTTATAGTAATCCCAAAGATATTTAATAATATGCTTATTCCAGTTAAAAGTTCCGATGCAATTACCAACAACCTTTACGACATTGTCCTGTGTAATGGCTTCAACATCCGTATATGCAATTTTTCGTCCGTATTTTCCTTTTACAATGTCTTGAAGATGCAGTGTGTTCATGTGTTACCTCTTAATATCTCATACCGCTGCTACATGTTCTGCCGGGCAACGGTTTTATCTCTGATTGCCATGTGACTGGATTGTAAATAATCTGTTTTCTACAGTTATCGCATCTGGAAATCACTTTCTGTTTGGATTTTCCATAATACTTGCCAACAACCGAACCACATTTAGGGCATTTAATAATTCTTGGTTCTCTCATAATGTTTCTTTCTAACAAAAAAGCACCACCCGTTAAGGTGATGCTTCTTCGTATGGGGGGATATTTTTTGAAAAAGAACTCATTGTCAATTTCTTCGATTGTAATTATATCAAATTATATATGTGACATTCTATGACATGTTTTCGTGCAAGTATAAATGACCGTATTTTTTTTCGAACGCTTGTAATGCTTTTCCATGTAAGCGCAATGTCTGTCTAAATGAATACTCCATATCAGATGCAATTTTCTCAAAAGTCTTTTTCTCGATATATCTGGAAAACAAAATGTCATAAAGCACTTCATCCTCGATGCTGTCAATCTGTTTGATGATGATTTCTTTCTTATCAACAAAATTATCTATCATTTCATCTATTTTCTTTTCCATTTCTTCAATTTTTGCGAATTTTGCACCATTTTTATCTAAATCCGGCGATGTTTGAACTCTTTCTCCGCTTTTTACAGCAGATATACTACATGCCATGATTTTATATTGGTGTAACTCGACCAATTTATTGTCGATCATCCGATTCAATCTGCTTATCTGCCCTAAATATTCCTTTGTCGTCATTTTTAATACCCCCTACGCATAAATGGATTTATTGCTGCTTCGGCTTTTGCTACTGTTCCGCTTCTCATTTCATTTTCAAATAATGAAATGCCATCCGGTGCATCATCGTGTTTTACTTTTCCACTTCGTGTCATGGTTGTAAGTTCTTTCATAAATTTGTAATATTGGCTTTGCCTATCCATTTTTCTGAAATCTCTAAAATAATAATCACGGATAATGTTATCTCTGGCATTTTCCATTCTGGTTATTTTGTTTGCGCAGTTAAATTTGAACCTTGCGCTACATCTACCACCTTGGTTTTTTACAGCTTCCATTACATCACGTCCAAAATATTCTCCGGCACTATTGCTTTCAAACGTAACCGTTTTTACATTGTGCTTGACAAGCATATTTGCACATTCTGGTTTCGTAAATTGCGTACCGGCATTATCAAACACCACATCAACAATATACACTTCATTGCCATATACATACCCAACCGGCATACAGCAACTATCTTCACCTTTATCTGCACTATCGCAAGCTGCCATTATTGCATCTGGCTCACGGTCAACAGGAAGTTCCTCAAAATAATTCAATTCTTTTTCTGCAAACATTCTTCCATTTGCTTCAAAAGGTTCTTGTTGGAACTCTGCCGCCCATGTTTCTTCCGTAACAAGTTTTCGTTCTTTTTGATAATATTCTGTGGTGAAAATCTTACGGATTCCTTTTTTATCTTTACGGAAGATTTCCCAATTGCTCTTATCAGTTATTGGATCAAGTGCAGGAACCGCAACCTCTCTCCATCTCCAACCAAGCTCATCTGCTTTTACCTGTAATGCTGTAATCGGGTCATACAAGCTATATTTCGTTCCCTGTATAATGATTGGTGTGCCCTCTAGTCTACGCCCAAGAACATCATCTGTAACTTTTTCGCACAAGAACTCTAATCTATCCCTATTTCTTGCTTCCTCATGGTTTTTAACACAGTCATCAATGTATACAAGCACATTCGCTTCTGTACATCCAACAATAGCACCATCAATAGGCCGGCACGTAAATGTAGGAAATATGTTTTTGCTTTTTAAATCAATAGATAGATTTTCTGCACTTTTGTAGTCCTTTTCACCTATTTTTTTTGCTTCTGGAAATACACTGAGAAAACGTTGATATGTGCGTTCTGTTTCAAAATCTTGTAAAAGACCACCATAAAAACGCTTTACAAGTCCCTCACCTTTACCGACACCGAAAATACTTCCGTCCGGGTCTCTACCGCCCATCATTTGTGCTAATTTCAGACCAGATGTTGTTTTTCCGGTTCTTTTTGGCTGTGATACAGACAGAAAATCCAATTTTCCATCGTAAACGTCTTGATATGCGGTAATTACCGGGTTCAGAACTTTTCTACGTGGAAAATAAAACCTTTTATATGGGTCTCTCTCGTCAATTTCCATGTAGTAGAAAAAGCTATCTACCAGATACGGCGCTTCCAGCCTTAAAACATCATAAAATTTGTTTAAAATCTTATATTCTGCATTACTTTCTGATCTGTACACTTCCAAATCCTGTATAGTACCGCCTTGGCTTTGAATTAAAACAGCATCATTTATTATGTTTTTTGTTTTTTTGGAAATTTCAAGTGCGTACTTTGAATCGTTATCCCTAAACATGCCGCACTTAATAGAATTTATATAGGCATCTATGACATTATACAATTCTCCGTCAGAAACAATCTTATCTATTCCTTTCTTTGAAATGTATTCATCATTTTTTTTGATTTGATTAACCAGTTCAAGACTAGCCAATAGATTACACCTCCACTTAAAAAGCAGAAGTGTATAAATGACTTCTGCCTATAACTTTTCTAGGTTAGCGACTAACTCTATTTGTTAGCCGGTAATATATTTATTCGCATTCTGAAAGTTTGTCTTTTATAAACTGCTCCAATACACTAAAGCCTTTTGACTTTTCAATTCCTTTTCTTGCAAGTTCTGCAACTATTGTTTCCATTTCTTCTTTTACTCCTTGATAGGCAATTTTCATTCCGAATTTTATTTCGTCCATTTGGTTTCCTTTCCGCTGATAATCAGCAATCATTCTTCTAATTCATCAATCCTACTTTCAAGCACATTTATGTACCTCTCAAAATTTTCCATACATTTATAGCACAAGTCGTATGTGACATTTAAAATACCATTCCTTGTAATCGAATTTCCGCACAGTATTCCTTTTTCAATTTCAGCACCGCACCTATCGCAAGTGCGCCATTCTTTGCTATGCTTCATCGTGAATTTCCTTCCAAACTCTGCAAAATTTCTTAAATGTTTTCTTGTCTATCAGTGAAGCTATTTCGCGCAAGTTTACAATATTGATTTCTGCATCTTGCTCATATTGCACGTCGGCAACAAGGTTTATATTAACCATTGGAAGGTTTCCAGCATAATGTTCTATTTTATACGAACTGCATATGCACTGTTCGCCATCAACTATAACTTTAGCACATGTCCTGTATCCTTCTATTGGTTCTACTTTAAATTTATGTATATTACTCATTCTTCCACCGCCTTTTAAACCAACCCTAGCATATATAAAATATCAAGCTCCGATATTCTCTCCGCACCTTTTCTTGTGTGCATAAGAATATCTTTAAGTTTTTCATTTTCTGCATCGCTGTATTTATTTCTATCATATGCTTCTGAAAAACAATAATATTTGCAATATCCATAGCCTACCCCAAGTCTGTTTCCGTGAACACTCTTAGCCACAATATCGTAATATTTTGGTACTTTTAAAATATCGTATTTTTCATCTAGGGCACATTCCTTTTGTTCTGCTTCTAGCTTTGATTGAAGATATTTAAGAAAACTTCGTATATCCTGTTCCGATTTGGAAATATATAAAATAGTTTCATTCATTCTCCCGCCAACTTTCTATATTTCTGATATATCCTTTATTTCTCCATTTGGAAGTTTTACCTTAACTTCGTCTGCTAGTAACGTTATTTTAATTTCTTTTGCTGTGTCTTTTTGATAAATATTGGATATGCTATCAATGCTTACTATTCCCCTTAGCATTTCGCCATCAAGCGATAGTGTGATAGCTCCCTTACTTGATCGGTCAAACAATGCTTCTTTAATCATCTTCCACCATCTTTCTGCCGCAGATAGGGCAATAATTGATTTTCATTGTGCCTGTGCAAAAACTATCTCCGGTATCAATATGCAACCAATGTCCATCATCATCTTCAAAAATGAAGTCGTCTTCAGTGCTTAATGCATTTAGATATTCTGATTTAGCATCAATTATTTTCTTGCAAAAATCACACATGGTTACTCCTTTAATGCCAGTCCGCCGTCGCATTCTACGGAATCTCTTTTAACCCAATTCACGCAACGCTGTGAGGGTGCGTGGGTGCAACGTATTTTCCCACCTCTGGCAGTTTGCTAATCTTCTTTAAACAATCCGTCCGGCAGTTCTTCGCCCTTTACAACCATGTTGAAATACTTATTGGCTGTCGGCAAGCTGATTCCAATTTCTTCAGCCGCTTTAGACATGCTCTTTGTACCTGTCAGAACTTCATCCAATCCTTTGTAGAATTTTTCTTTGTCAATCGGTCTTACTCCCTGTGCCATATTTTGTTTCTCCTCTTCTGGTCAATAAGCATTTGCATACACGCAACCAACATTCCAGCAACAAACGCAACAGCAGAAACATATATGCTCAATTCTCCTGTCTTGCATGCACAAAATGCTGTATTAACAGTCCATACTGCTATTAAAAGATACTTTACAATTACAAATTTCTTCATAATCTCCTCATTTCTGGATATGATTCACACACTCCAAAGGCTTATTCAGCCAAACGCATCACAGCTTTTTGTGTGTCATTTCCTAGCTGATCGCCGTGCACATAGCCAACCAACCTTGTTTTTGTGCGTTTCTTTTAGGTGATGCATCACCTTTGCTGACTCTTTTATGCCAACGTCAAACATACACGAAGCACTGAGACCATATATTGATTCGGTGTGGATTTGAACCACACAGGAAAGACTTACATTCTCTTAATGTCCATGAGAAATGCTTTCTTGGTATTGTATTTCTACAATAGACATTTCCTAGCGTTTACCCATTCCGCCACGAATCAACACACACGACATAACCGGTATTTTATCGTAGGCAATGGAAAAGGTTGGAATTGAACCAACAATGTTTACCACATGGGAACGGTTTTACAGACCGCCATAGCACAACCAATAGCTACCTCTTTTCCGTGTTCATTTCTGCAAAATCGGAATGGTAGGATTCGAACCCACGACCAACTGTGTATAAGACAGGTGCGCTAACCAACTGCGCTACATTCCGATACCGGGCAAATTTATTTTCGCCCGGCACAACACATATCAACAGAAAGGATTGAACTCTATGAAAAGTCCAATGGCTGCAACAGGACTTGAACCTGTTCCTCCAAATGTGCGCGCTGTGTGCTTTCCGTTACACCATGCAGCCTTGTTTGCATACATTTCAGTGCGGTATGCAAGCGCACAACAAGAGGTGTAAAAATAGGGATGCCACTCATGCCATCTGTTCGATGGCTAATCCCTACACAACATTTGACCGCTATGTAGGGCATATCTTTTATAACAAGGAGAAATAAATGTATGGGATTTTCGGATATACGTCCCAAACTAGGGTAATCGGAATCGAACCGATGACCGCGGAGTCAAAATCCGTTGCGCTACCACTGCGCCATACCCCACTAGCAAAACAATATGTATGCTGCATTAAATGCAGAAATCAATGTCAAAGTTACCAACAAGAAAAATCCATTGTTTTTTTCGCTAGAATCGCTTGCTGCTCCGGCACCAATTAGCATCAGCAGACAAATTACTATGTTTGCAATAATCAAAAAACATCTAATCATAATCTCTGCCCTCCCAGTCTGGGCATTCATGGAGATAATCTATAAAGTCAGAGCAGTAATCACTATTATCGTTTACACAAATCCAATCATCCTCTTGATCGGTTCTTGCAAACCTACAATTACCACAACATTTTTCACCATCTGCCATTTTTAAAGTCCTCCATCTCTTTTACGCTCATGCCTACAATTCCAGCTGAACCGTCAGAATCTGTATGTTTGAAAAACTCACCGTTCTGCGGCCACATGTATCGGAACATCGCATAATTTGCCAAATCCAGAAGATACTCTGTGTTCTTTGTCTCTTTGAACTTCTCAAGACATTTTTCAATGCATCCCAGAGCGTCTACGTTTCCGGTAGAGAAGTTTTTGCTTGCCTTTCCATATTTGTAATAAGACTGGCAAACAAGTGCTTTTCTTTTGTCATCAAACGTTTTTGAATAATCCGTCTTTAGTATTCCATCAGTCACCGACATTTTCTCTACCCTCCCGGTGTTTTATCTGGCAGGCAACCATTTGACGGATATTTGACCGTTCTACGTTGATTCCATGCCCCTGTCTGCACAGCTCACATGTCAGAATCAATCCGCACTGTGAACATTCATCAGTTATTCTTCTTCCGGCTAATGTTACCATCAGATATCTCCTTTTTTGCGATGCTGTGATTTCTCAGAATCAAATCCATCCGGGTAACGCTCCCACAGCTTTTTATTGTTCGTAATCGCAATTTTCTCAAGTGTGGTTCCTAAAGATTCAGCTATCAGTGCCAGATAGTACAGAACATCGCCACACTCTTTGATGTAATGCTCACGGTCAAATGGATGCCCCTGGAACAGTTCTTTTTTTATCAGATCTACCATTTCGCCAGATTCACCGGCTGCACCTAAGATTCCGTTCAGTAACATGTTTTCGTTATTCGCCTTGCAGATATCACTAGCTGTTCTCATTACTCCTGTCTGAAATTCGTTAAATGTCATTTTTTTACACCTCATTTCCTGATGCATATATTCACGGTTCTTGCAATCGCATCAATAATGACTATTACCAGAAACCATGTCGGTAAATGTAATGTCGCAAATAAGTAAATCATCAAAATGTCTAATAACATGATATATCCTCCTGTTTGAAAAGGTCTTTTTGTTTTTGTCGGAACTTGTGGGACTTAGTAGGGCGGTTTTTCGTGCCCTGTCAGACCCCCTCCCCCGTCTTGCGTCTCTTATCTAGGTAACCAATTCTAAATTGTGCGATATTCAAAAACAATTCATACAATTTCTTTTTAATCCGTTCAACTCTTCGCAAAATTATTAAATTAGCGAAGAGTTGCGAATAGTCCCGAACCCGCAATCCCTTGTATTTACTGGGTTTCTGAATTGTTTATGATTTCACACAATTCAAAACGTTGTTGCTATTGGTTATCTGCATCTAATTGTGTTTGATTATCACACAATTCAACGGGCTTTGCCTGTCCAAGGATTGGCAGCTCTTCGACTTCTTGTGCCCTTGGCTGTGTGTCTGCCTGTACTGGAGCTGTCTCCGCCATGCCGTCAACAGCTTTGCAGAGAAATATATAGCCAACGTTCCCGGCGGCTGCGCCTTTATAGCGTCCTAGCTTACATTCTTCTTGCCACTTTTTGACCGTGTCCGAACGAAATAGACTTAATTTCTCACAGTAATCATCTTTTCTGTGTTCTCCTCTTAACCATGTATACAATGTATCTCTTGATATGCCAATTAATAGCGCATACTCTTCTATCGTTGGCTTTTGATTATACTTATATACAAGGTCTGTATATACTTCCCATATGTCATTTAATAGATCTATATCACCATACATAGATTTATTTTTATAAAATCCCATGTTGCGATTTATATACTTTATCATTCCAGTGAATTGGCTGGAGTTTTGTTTGTACAATTCGTCTGTATCTCTTAGACTGCTTTCGTATTCATCAGCATATACGTATATGTCACTTGTGTATACTTCTGTGTTTCCTGCCTGTACTGTGTTCATGGTCTCACCGCCTTTTTCTGGATAAATAAAAAACGCCCGCAGATCTGTAAAAGACCTGTGAGCGAATAGTTACTTTTTTGCCGTCCCTGCTCTTTTCGTTTCCCCGCCAATGCTTTCTCCATAATCGGCAGCTTGGAGCACTAAAACGGGGGCCACTTGAATTATCTAAAATCAAGATAGCATTTATTTTTTTAACTGTCAATAACTTTTTACTATCACTACTCTGAGTATTATTGTATACAATATACTGCATTATAATATATATAAATATACTATCTGGTTGGTATCATGTATTTATCAATACACTAAATATATAATACCTTGTTTAATTAAAAGAGAAAAAATAAGGGTTTATAGATATAATTTACACACTACACCCGTAAGGGTGTAAATATATATACTATACTAACCTAACCTAATCTATACTATACTGGGTTGCCAGATGGTTGCCGTGTGGTTGCCAGATGGTTGCCACACAAAAAAAGACGGCCATTTCTGACCGCCTTAATGTTTTTTTATTTCGCAGAATACAAATAATTATAATCTCCAGCGACATAATCTTTATAATTTGCCACATATTTTGGCTCAGAATCATTTCTTTGAATTTCATCCGCATACGCTTTTGCTGCTTCCAGGTCTGAGAAAAGTCCGAAAGCCAAATCGTAATTTTTCCCATCTTCATATTCTTCGAATACTATGAAGCCGCCGTTTTCCTCGGCTTGTTCCAAATCTATTTTGTATTTTTTAATATCTTTCAATTTCATGCTATTTCTCCTTTTCTATTGCTGATTTATTTGTTGAAATCATAATAACATATGTGCGTTATAAAGTCAACAAGTATATGTGCGTTATTTTAAAATTTTTTCGAGTTCGTCCAATTTTGCGATCACTGTATCACGTATAAATGCGGAATTAGATTTTTCCAGCCCCAACGCCTCGATACGTTCTTTTGTTCCTTTTGGGAATACAATATTCAATCTATAGTTGTTTTTCTCATATCTTCTTACAGCTTCTTTCTGCGCTTCTGTTGTCATTTTTCGCCCTCCTTTTCCATTTATATATGAAATAATAGCATATGTGCGTTATAAAGTCAATAAATATATGTGCGTTATGCAATTTGCACAATCTCATCGTGTTTATATGTGCGTTATTTTATGTATTATTCCGTCTATACTTTTGTGTATATGTGCGTTATACTATAACCAAGTTAAGAAACACGAAAACAAACAGATCACAGATTAGGAGGAAAAGGAAATGAAAAAAATTAAAGTTGATGAAATGGCAAAAAATACAAGATGGTTTGTAACATTTGAGGAACTCAACAGCAAAGGAGAACAAATCATTATAGAGTTCTCAAGATGTACAAATCCGGGCGGAAAAAATTCGCTTCCGTACCTTTGGAAAAAAAACGGATTTATCAACCGCATTTTAGAAAACTGGTGGAGCATACAGGTATATGTTACCGATTCAGACGGAAGATGTCGCGGCGCATATAATCCAACAAGTAAATTAAGCGAAGATGGAAAACGTATGGTTATTAATTTTGCTTGGATGCTTGAAGCAACAGAAGAAAATGCAAAAAAGCTGTTTGATGAAGTTGAACGGCTGGCATTTATGGAATAGCCGAAACGCTCCAAAATCGGAGCGTCAGCCGCGGGACAGCCTCCCGGCTCTGATGATGGTAGGCTAGAAAGGGAAAACATGATAAATAACAAAGATGAATTGATGATGAAAATGTGCGCGTCCAAAAATGGCGGGATTGGCGTGAAAGTAGACGGAAAATTCTATTTTTATGAGCATTTCGATGATGACACTTTAAGCCGCATTTATAGACATTTTGGAATGAATCACAAGTTCACGTTCTATTCCATGGAATGGGCGCACGAATCCAGAATAAAAGAGCTTATGGAGCTGAGGGACAAGCTTTTCATAGCTTGCGAGGCGGTAAGAGTAGAAAATATAACCATCGTGACCGCTGCTTATATAGCACAGTGGAGCGGATGCACAAAAGAAGAAGCTTTACAGCAGGTAAAAAGCGGTAAAGTGCATTATTCAAAAATCAGATAAATCAGCAAGCGCGAGCGGCGCGCTTCCGGGGTTCGATTCCCCGGTTTGCTCTACCCGGATACCGGGAAATTTTGAAAATATGGAGGAAATGAAAATGGGAAAAACAAATATTGACATGTGGTATGGAGACAAACCGGAACAGGTGACAGGATTAGATATATATTTTAATGATTTGGGCGTGTTTTATTCCGGCAATCTTCGCATTTTTTGGAAAATTGTTGGTGATTATTACGCCGACAGCGTGCAAGACATAAAAAAAGCATTTCCACACCTTGCGAAATATATTGACAACTGTTTGAATTAGCCGGATTTATTCCGGCTTTTTGTCGTGCCGTCAATGGTTATTTTGCCAGGTTCGATTCCGGCGGGCGGTCTTTCTGGCATCCCGTGGCTATATGCTGCACGGTGAATTTTTGGCGCGTTTATGCGTTCCGCAGCTGTCAGCGGTAAAAAATGGCGGTTCGTGTGCGTTTCTGCATCCGGCACACGGTTAGAAAAATAGATCAGATGCAGCGCAGCGGCGACCGCGTTAGAATTGCCACGGCTCAAGACAAGCAACGCCGGTTAGAATTGTGCTTGCGTTTCTGGTGCTTGTGTGCCACCAGAAAAAAAACAGATCACACACGCGAAACGCTGAGCGCATCAGCAAAAAAACGAAAAAATATTCCTATTTTGTATTTTTTAAATTGCTTTATAGGTTTATTTTTGCATACTCAAAAAAAGAACTGTTTGCAATCATTCCAGATTGCATCCGGTTTATTAATCGAACACAAAAAGCAGGAGGAAAAAACATGTATAATTTTGAAATTGAAAAATGCACTTTTGACGGTGTAGCAGGTGCTATGATTGTGCAAAAAAAGAACGGTCGCCCGGTTCTGTCGCAGTTTGTTTCCGCTGACTGTCTGGCGGATTTTTGCCGGGCGATAGGTAGAAATGATTTGTATACAGAATACATAAAGCAAAGCAATTGACATTTCAGGCCGTTCCGGTGTATGCTTTCGGCAGATATAACGACATACGCTTGGATCGGTTCCCGTTTTTGGATTCCATCCGGTGACGAGTTCTGAGAATATACAAAATTGTCTGAATTGTTTTAAGTTATCAGATAATCGAGAAACTGTTTGAAAATCCGGTGAAAATCTGATCCAAATTTTGAGAATTTCCGAAACAGTTTTTCAGGTCAAAAATCAGTACCCCGGGGGGTATCAAATTTTGCTGGAATATTTTTTGAATGAACTTTTCGAAAAAAAATTTGAAAAAAATTCGCAAAAATCGAAGTGGAATTTTGGAATTTGCGATTTTCATTTTTCGAGTCGGTTTTTGCTACCCCGGGGCGGTCAAAATTTTGCTAGGACATTTTTAATTAGGGGGATTTTATGAAAAAATTATTAGTTACACTTTTACTTGCGACATCTGTTGCAATGTTTTCTGGTTGTGGTTCTTCACAACAATCTATTCCAAAAGACGCTAGTTTTAATGTTGATACTGATAAATATAAACAAGATGGTTATTCTGCTATTTCTGATATAGCTTATATCAAGATAGACGATGATGAAAAAATGGTGAATCTTGTGTGTTTAAAAAACAATCCGGATGAGGCTGTGCTTATATTGGCAGATTTAACAGTTAATGACATAACCGGATATGACTACACTATCACTTGGAATGGTGAAGAATACCAAATCATTTCTGATGATATTCCAAAAGATGCCACTCAAGAATATGTCGTTGGATATTATCCGGAAGATTGGAAAGATACGCTGAATAATGGATCACAATTTGCATTACCGGAAGAAACGAAAGATGCTATCTCCACTGCCGTTCATGATTTTGTCAAGGAATATCACGCATCTACTGGCACTGATGATACAGAATTAATTAAAAAAGAGGATTATTCGTACAGCGGTGGTAAAATAACTATGTCACTAAACTCACCAAAAGAAGAGGGCAAATATGGAGATATTTACATCGCCATAGAAGCCTCAGATATGGCAAACGCGTATTACGGTTATGTGATCTCTGCGGTTTGTTCACAGTATGAAGAATTTAACACTTTGAATTTTACTGTCGTTTCCAGATACGACGGTGTTTTATTTACATCCGAGGGTGTTCTAACAAAAGATTCCAATGGGAAAACAAAGATAGAATCTATCTCTGACTATATGCTTGAAAACACAGATGTTCTTGACAGCATATCAGAAGAACAACAGAATCAATTAACCGAAGAGATTGCAGGAATAATTTCAACATTCATCATGGGATAATTACTGAGAGCCTATATTTTTATAGGCTCTTTTCTCATTTGTGCCATTGTGTAAAGCAAAGATTTTGCTGCATACCGGCTAACTTCCAATTCTTCAAGTAACCGATCTTTCGTCATTCCTGGATTACTCTTTCGTACATACTCTAGTAATTCATCAATCTTATTCATTTACGCAACTCCAATCTGTAAATTTACCATTAGATCATCAAGTAGGTATATCAAATCCGTACCGTACTTGCTTATCCAGTCAGCAAGATACTCTTCCTGCTCTATAGGCATAGATATGTTATGTGAAAAGCAAAAACAATGGCATAGTTCATGAGCCAATATTTTGCGCAAATATCCGTTTTTAGGAATATCTGATAAATATACCGTCTTGTCGTTCCAATCGCTCACAGCAAGGCTATGGGAGCCGTCAGAACGCATTAAATGTTCGCTGTTTCCATCCACAAATAATATTTTCCAAAGTATACCGTTAATCTCAAACATAAGTACCTCCAAAAATAGCCGGAGAGTTGAATCCCCGGCTATCGAATTTTACATTTTAGACACCAGTGTAGACATCTTCGCTTTAATCATAGACCGTTCTTCCGGTGTCATATCGCCAAGCATGTCTGTTACGTCCTCGCTCAAGTCTTTCATGTATTTTTCCAGATCACGCATCTTTGCTTCTTTGTCATGTTGTGTATTTGCCCGGTGAAGCTCTTTGCTCTCAATGTATGTCTTACGGCTCATGCCACTTCTACCCTCTCTTGAATCACGCATAGCACTGTCAGAAATGCGTGACGGTTCGGAATAGTACATGCGCCCTCTTCTGTCTCTGTCCATGTCTCGCCCGTCAGTCCAATCATGGTACATTTCCGGGGTCATGTGCCAGTATGGCATTTCCTCATATCCTCTGCGTGTTCCTCTTCCTTTAGGTGCGAAACGTCCGTTTGCATATCGGTAATTGTCGTAAAATCTTCTACCACCATCGCCGTATCTATCGAACATTTCCATGATCTCATCTGTTTCAGATTCATCCATTGCTTTGGTTAGCGTTCTGTAATACATGGCTTCCGCAAGGTCTTTGAGCATGTCTGTTACCTGCCCCATCTCTACCGGGTCAACATTCTCTATCCCTTTGTTGAACTCACTTTCAGCGCACTCTGCAATTTTCTCAATCATGCAATGCATTCTTTTAATATCCATAACTCTACGCCTCCCTTGTTACAACTAAGTTAGCGTTAGCTACGTCAATAGCAACACCACTGGTGTTCTCAACGGCTATGTTTAAGCAACAGCCTTTCGGAACATCTACATAGATTCCAGTCGAAACATTATTAAACTGCGCCACTGCTGCCGGTGTAGAAATCATCTGTGAAGAAAGAACCGGTTCACCACTGATTGCGATTGCCAGAGAAATTTCTCCGGCCGTACCGCCAGTAGGAACGGCAATATTTGCAGAAAAATCTACAAAATATCTCGCCCGGCACTGATTTGTAAGCCCTCTAAGCGTAACAATTCCAGAACCCTCTCTGTGCTGGATACAGTTAGAGCCTTTAACTGCTGTGTTTGTAAAAACAACATTTCCGTTAGCAGCCACTTCCTGTGACGCAACAGCTAAATATTCTGCCATATAATTTACCTCCTAAATCAAATTTAGGGGCAAACAACAGTCTGCCCCTTATCACTGTAATACTGCTAAAGCAGACATAACCTTGGATAAATCTTGGTTAAGTTACTCTTATTCTGTTGTGCTTTTAGCATCCGCAACCAGCATTGCATCCGCAAGCATATCCATACGGAGATGGAACGGTGTATGCCGGAATCGGAGCCGGGTTCACAGCATTGATAATCTGTTGTGTCTGAGCTGCCATCTGAGTTGTAAGCAGTGCGCTCTGACGATCCTGTGAAGCTGCTCTGCGCAGATCATTATTTTCTGCCTGTAAGGAAGAAATTTTTTCGTTGCAGAGATAATCGAGGATTGCTCTTGTTCCTGCATTCTGGCTATCAATGATATCTCTTGTATTTGTGTTCATGGTGTTCTGCAACGCACATGTGTTTGTTGCCATGTTGTAATTTACACCTTGAATAGCTTCTCTCGTCTCACAGCAGCAATTAGCTAACTGTGACTGTAAAGCGTTGGTGTTCTGCATATTAGCAACAGTATCAGCATTAATAGCCTGCTGAATGCCATAGCCTGTCTGCATAATATTTGTGTTGATTCCGTTAAAACCGGTAAGCATACTGTTGTTCATAGCGTAGAAGCCATCACAAAGTCCGTTAGAAATGCCATCTAACTTGCTGATAACTGCGGAATTATCAAATCCTCTCTGAATATCAGCCTGTGTAGCTGCTGTAGCAACATAACCACCGCCATTATTACCGCAAAATCCACCTAATCCGTTGTTTCCCCATCCAAAAAGCAACGCGAACACGACTATAATCCATAACCATCCCCCGTCGCCCCATGCGCCACCGTCAGAATAACCGCCAGTAGCCGGCATAACAGGCATGGTAAAAGGCGTATTGTTTGAGTTAAACATAGTTTTACCTCCGAAAATTTTATTCATAAAGATGTCACCTAGGAATTGTATACAAACATCTATTATGCCATTAATTATTAAACTTGCTTTTGATCTGATTTATTACATCGTCTGCATTCAGACCTTTTTCCTTACACAAATTTCGTGCCATTTGCTCAATTCCTTGCATATCGCCTTTTTGAGCCATCTCTATTGTATTCTTCATTAAGGGATTACTCATAATCTGATTATTTCCCATCATCTGTTGTAAAAATTGCTGTGGGTTTCCGTTTTTCATCATCTGGAAAATATTTAATGGGTTCATTTTGCACCATCCTTTTGAATTAACATACCAACTACATATCAACTAATGCACCAACTAAGTTGTACTATTCTTTGATTTAGTTGTTCTATTAGTTGGTGTATCGCAAATTTTTTGCTCCAACTTGCAAATTTCACTTACAAGTTCGTTTATCTTTTCATCAAATCCGCTTCTGACATCTTCTAGTGCTTCTAAAACAGTTTTTTCTTTATCGTTTGATAAGTTGTTAGCCTGTTCATTTAAAGCTGGCTTAAACACGACGGTACGTATTGTACCGTCAGCATTCCATTGTTTTGCATATATTTCCGACATGTCCTGTTTTGGAAATATTGCAACACTTCCGTCCATCGGAACATCGTTTGCATTAATCACATCAACCGATGGAACAATTTTTCCATTTATGAAAGCCGATTGTGACTGCTGCACCGGTTGCATTTGCTGTTGAAACTGCTGCTGTGGTTCGAATCTCTGCTGTTGGTATTGGTTTCCACTATAATTCCCATATTGGAAATATGGCTGTATCTGCGGATTGTATATGCTATTCGGATACTGGTTGTTCATCTGCATTCTGCTTTTCCCCCTCTAAAACTTCCTCGATCGCATGTATCACAGAGGATTGTGTCTGCAAATCAAGCCTTTGCATCTCTTTTCTGTTAAAAATTTTCTCTAAAATTTCATCTGAAAACACATTGTCACCCTCTTTCTGATTAAATTTTTGCATAAAAAACAAGCCGATACCATATCAGTATCGGCTCAAAAAAGTATCACATCACTTTTCTTATTTTTTCATTCATAATCTTTGCTATACGTTTCACTGTGGCAATACTCACATTCATTTTCTCGGCACACATCTCATAGCTGTATTCTCCGTTTCGAAGAAGGAACAATGTGCGCTGCTGATCTGTAAAGTTAGCTTTATCTAAAATGTAATTAATTTCATCTTTGGTAAAATCCGGCACTTTTATCATGGCAATACCTCCAAAAATATTTTTGAGAAATTGACAAAAAAGCACCCCTTATATTATATGCATAAGCATAAAAAAATATGTTTACCGAAACCAACTTTTTTAACTGTATTAAGGCTATTTTCTTACACTATTTTTACACTATTTTAGTACCAATTTCAGTACCATTTTTTTAATTAGTGCCATTTTAGTACCAATTTAAAGTCGAATTTAAACGTTTTTGTAGACTTTTGTGAATACCAAAAATCAATTGTAACCCTAGCAACCATGCAGTTTGTAGACATATGCAGACTTTTGTAGAGAAAGTCGAAATTGCGCTGTTTTATTCCTACATGGAACATAGCTTTATGATTTTATTGTCCGCAAACCCTTGATTTTACTGAATTTCGTGAAACTATTTTTATATTTTAGTACCAATTCAGTACCAATTTTTAAAAATTATACCACTTTCAAGCTTTTTTCAATCAATCTCATTTCTTCTGTTTTCATCTCTTCATCGGCATGAACATAAAAATTCATTGTCATTTGAATAGTACTGTGCCCCATGATTTTTTGTAATACTTTTGGTGGCATTTTTGCGCCAGCGCATCTTGTAGCAAATGTATGCCGGAGAGAATGTATCGAAAACTGTGGTATATTTGCACGCTCTGCATATTTTTTCAAATATTTGTCATAATTATCGCAGTATATAGGGTTCCCGTTTTTGTTTGAAAAAATCAAAAAGACTCCTTGACCTAAAGTCAGCTTTAGGTATATAATATACCCGTA
>ERZ791603.1024-NODE-1024-length-22765-cov-2.556363_pt1 | contig 22765 bp, 18 predicted proteins | sample MGYA00509966_ERZ791603 | MGnify/ENA primary metagenome ERZ791603 (study PRJEB30046, sample SAMN00791931) | human gut metagenome | study: EMG produced TPA metagenomics assembly of the A metagenome-wide association study of gut microbiota in type 2...
AAAAAAATTACTACAATACGAAATAGAAAGTTGTTTTATTAACATTATTTCAAAACATTGGACAATATAATAAAGCGAGTAAATAATGTCAATATAGCAATTGCTTGCTGTATGACATGAAATAAATATAGTTATAATTCGTTGGACGGTACCAAATGGTACCCTCCAAACAAATATAACTATTTAAAGACCATCGTTAAAAAAGATAATACATACAACACATCTAATCCGCAAATTAGCGTAAAGTCATATCAAGGTGACTGTATAAACGGAGTATTCATTAAAATATTCAATATTACTTCTAATTGTGCATTTGTCACAAAAGCAGATGTTGACATTATAACAAAGTAACGAAATAATGTAATCTCGAAAATATTATTTTAAAAATTGACTGCGTGTGAGTATATATATTATAGAGAGGTAAATAAAAAGTATCTCTTCACAAATTTACATAAAAGGAGAATGACATATGAAAACGACTAATAATATTAAGAGAACAATGACAATTGCAATTGCAGCGGCAATGATTACAGCAACAGCAATGCTTTCGGGTTGCGGTTGTGACGATAGTAATGCAATAAATAAGACTGCAACAACAGTTCAGACTACAAGCGTAGAAGAAACAACAGTTCCTGAAACAGCACCGACTCTTTCCGAAACAGATAAAGCAATTACCGATGCAGGACTCAAAGTAGGTGCTGACGGCAAAATTACTGATAAGAATGGTAAAGAAGTGAAAGTTGATAAGGACGGTAAGGTTGAGGTTAAAAACGAAAAGGGTGAAACCGTCAAGGTAGATTCTTCTGAAGTGAAAAAGGCAAATCAGAACAAGGTAAAGGTTGACAGCTATCCGACAAACTCATCTTCTCAGAAGAAGGACACAAGCACATCAGGCAAGAATAACAATTCTTCCTCAAAGTCAAATACTTCAAAATCTGACAGCAAAAAGGACACTTCATCTAAGAGTGAAAGCTCAAAGCAGGAGAGTTCAAAATCTGAATCTTCCAAAACACCGCAGAGCAGTTCATCAAGTTCAAAACCTGACTCATCTAAGAATGAATCTTCAAAGCCGACTCCTAAGCCTCAGCATACACACAGTTGGACAAACATTACCGAAAAGGTAAAAGTTGTTGACAAGAAAGCATACAGCTATGAGGAGCCGGTGTACGAAACAAAAAGTAGAGTGATTTGCAATGATTGTGGTGCTGATATTACGGATTTAGGAGAATCTGGAATAAGATGGCATACTGGCGATCACCTCGAAAATGGCGGCAAAGGTTCTTACCGAGTAGATGATGTAAAGATACAGACCGGCACTAAGACAGTCAATGTACCCGAAAAGTCGCATTACGAGACAAAAGTAATTGGCCGTAAGTGCAACGGCTGCGGTAAAGTTGAATATTACTGATAGTCAGTAAGTAATAAGGGAGTTATCGTTAGATAGCTCTCTTTTTTATTGTCAAAATACTTGTACAGGGTACCAATCGGTACTCTATTTTTTTACTCAGAAAACATATGAAAGCGGAGTCATTAATGGCTCCGCTTTTTTGCGTTGTTATATGATGATGAATAAAATAATGAATAATACTTACACAGAGCAACAAAAAATATAAAAATTAGTAAAATAGTTTGCTATAATGGTTATATGAATGAATAAAACGATGAATATTGTAACAAAAGGGGGGCTATAGTCCAATGTTTTATTATCAGTCGTATTAAGCGAATTGCTTGATACAATCGTGTATGCTACGATTAACAGCAAAAAATTTATAAAGGAGAACGCCCATGAGAAAATTCTTTAAAAAGCTTATGGCTGTAGGATTGTCTGTGGTGACGCTTGTGTCCGGTATGTCAATATCAATGGGCTCAGCGGCGGCTGCTACAGCATCCACAACAACCGGTCAATGGGTAACTACTATGGTGTCCAGAAGTACTAAATTTACATTGCCGGGAATACCTGCGTCAGAAACATGTAAATTTACCATAAATGGTGATGAAGGTTTTTGTATTAATGCAGATAAACTGTCTCCATCAGGTAAAGACAAGTATAAATATACATATGTGGATCCTAAGTCATCTAAATATGGAATGATGCGAAAGGCTGTGTATCTCTATCTCGATAAGAATTTGAAAACTACAATTTCAAATGTAATGAAGAAGCAGGGATTCGCAGCTCCGACAGCACAAACCACATTCGTTATGATGCATTTTTTGCTTAGTTACATTAACGAAGGCGGAAATGAAAAGGGCTTGAGTAGTGATCCGCAGGGAATTAAATATAAGATGCAGGAATATTATCCTTGTATTCCGGCGATTTATAAGGAACTCAAGGCTAATAAAACGGCATTGCCGTCTGCAAATGATTTTCTTTGCTATCTCGTAACACCGCAGAGTGATACTTATCAAACTCTTTTTATGGTGGCAAAGAACACACTCGTTATCAAAAAGGTTGATTCTGTGTCAGGCAAAGGTCTCTCAGGTGCTACTTTTTCGGTAACATACACTCCGGATGGAAAAAATAGTGTTGGTAGCAAAAAATCTATGGGTTCTTATACGACCGGTAGTGGCGGTACAGCTAAGGTTTGTTTACCTCCGGGAAATTATGTTATTAAAGAAACTAAACCACCTAAAAATTATTCGCTGAATTCTGTATCACAGACAGCTAATTTCACAGGAAAAGGTACAATAACAAGAACCTTTAAGAATGACAGGCTCATTAAGATTCAGTTACAGAAAACATCTGCAAACCCTGAATTAACAAAAGGTAACAGTTGTTATAGCCTTTCTGGAGCAGAGTATAGTATCTATACTGATAAGTCTTGTTCTAAGAGTAGTTATTTTGGCTTCATCAGAACAGACGCCAATGGATTCGGTGCTTATGGTGACGGTCTTGATTCAAAGGGCAATCATGTAGGTTCTGATGTTGCTAATAAGACCTATTATGCTAAGGAAACCAAAGCTCCAAAGGGCTATAAGCTGGACACCACAGTTTATACCTTCAAGGATTCCGGCAAGAAAACTGTTGACGGCGTATCTATTTACAGCTTTACTTGTTCTGATAAGCCTGCAAACGATCCTGTGACTGTTCTTCTTAAAAAGCAAGACGCAAAAACAGGACAGGCTACAACAAGACTTGCGGGTGCAGAATTTACAATTAAGTACTACGCAGGTGATTATAAGTCCGAGGAAGAACTTAAGGGTGTATCTGCAACCCGTTCGTGGGTAATTAAAACAGATGAAAAAGGCTTTGCCAATTTGTCTAGTGATTGTTTAGTTTCAGGTGACGAGTTTTACAGATATGGAGGCGTGATTACACTCCCAATCGGCACAATAACAATTCAGGAATCCAAGGCTCCTGAAAACTACGAACTTAACCCTAATTTGTATATTGGACAAATTACAGAGGAGGGCGGTCTTGGTTGGCTCACAACGAATCTCCTTACACCGGAAGGTCAGTTAATTGTTCCTGAATCCGAAACTGTTCGTGGCGGTCTTTCAATCCATAAGAGTTCTGATGATGCTATCATCAAGGATATATGGTTTAGAATTACTTCCGATAACGGTTACTCGAAGGATGTTGCAACCAATTCGATGGGTACAATTGAACTTGCTGACCTCGATATTTTTAATGACAACAATGAGTATGTCAAATACACAATCGAGGAACTCGGTTTTAAAGATGCCAACGGCAACTACTATATCCCGAAAAGATACAAAACTGAAGGACCGAAAACAGTAACTCTTAAAAATGACGGAACAGTAACAGTATCATTCAATAACAGTATTGATACAGTACCTCTTAACATCATCAAGAGTGCTGATGATAAAAATGTAAGCGGTATCTATTTCAAGGTTACAGCCTCTACGGGCAAGACTTATACTGTTGTTACCGATAACGAAGGTAAAGCAAGTGTATCAGGACTTCCTGTATATGATACAGAAGATAATGTAATCACATATACCGTTGAAGAGTTGGGTATCAAGAAGGACGACGGTACATTTGAAATTCCGGTCAGATATGTTAAGCCTTCAAGTCAGACAGTAAAATTTGTCAATGGTACATCTGTTATTAAGACAAGAACTCTGACTTTCAAAAACAATCTTAAAAAGGGTGTTGCAAAGATTGCCAAAACATCAGATGACGGTGTAGTACAGGGAATCTACTTCAAAATTGAGTCAGACTACAACGACTACAGTGCAATCAGCTCAACAGGAAAAACAGGCATTTGGTCTATATACAGTCTACCGGTTTATAACGAAGTAGGGGAGAAGATTAAATATACTGTAACTGAACTCGGCTTTAAGCAGAGTGACGGAACATACAAAATTCCCGAATACTACTTTCACGATGAACCGCAGACCGTTGAGCTTACGGAGAATACAACAACAACCGTAAATTTTAAGAATCTGCATAAGAAAGGCTCTTTGCTTATTCTCAAATCATCAAGCGATAAGGTAGTAGACGGTATCTATTTTGAAGTTAAGTCACTTACTGACGGTTTTGAGTACGATGAGTATGTTGCAACTGATGCAAGCGGCAAGGCTCAGATTGAAAACATGGAAGTATGTAACGCAGACGGAGAGGAAATTCTCTACGAAATCAGAGAGCTTGGTTTTAAGCAGGCTGACGGAACATACAAGTTGCCAAAACGCTATGTGAGTAAAGAACCGAAACAGTTTTCGTTTATCGCTGACAATATGAAGCCCGGACGAAAAGCAACTTATACCTACACACTCCATAATTCACTTAGACTGGCAAGCTTGAATGTTAAAAAGACTTCCGAAGATAACATTGTCAATGGTATTACTTTCAATGTTAAGGGTTCTAACGGTGTTGATTACGGTAATAAGACTGTAAATTCAAGTGGCATGTCATATTATACAAAACTTCCTGTTTATGATGATGATGACAATCTGATTAAATATACCGTAACAGAACTTGGAATCAAGCAAGATGACGGTACCTACAAAATTCCGTATCGCTATAACGATGTTAAACCTCAGGTTGTAACACTTCGCTATAACACAGAAACGGAAACTGCTATGACTGAAACCGCATTGTTTAACAACACTCTTAAACTTGGCTCTGTAACTATCAATAAGGTAGATAATGACGGCAAGGCAATTGAGGGTGCAAAGTTTAATCTTGTTTCAAAGGAAACAGGCGAGGTATTTGCTACTGTAACAACCGATAAAGACGGTAAGGGCATTATTTCCGATGTTCCGCAGGGTGATTATTCACTTGAAGAGACACAGACTATTGCCGGTCTTAATCTTCTTAAAGAAGCAAGTGACATCACTATTTCCGGTGACAGCGAAGAAACTTTGTATTATACATTCAATGTGAAGGAAACATACGCTCCTGTTCTTCCAATGACAGGCGGTGCAAATGCAATCTGCGTAATGTTCGGTTTATCGGCAATGTGTCTGATTGCCGGAGGTGCAATTTTCTTCATTAAGAATAAAAAGAAGAAAGATAAAATTAAAACGGAGGTAGAATCTTAATGAAATCATTAGCTAAGAAGATTGTTGCAACAGCTCTTACAGTTGCATCAATCGCTACAATGACAACTTGCGTTGCAACAGCAAATGCAGCCAATATGGAATATCATATTGACACAACAAGAAAAGCAAGCTTGACACTTCATAAGTATGAAATGTCGGATACAAGCCTCGCAACACATAAGGCAACAGGCACAACAGATGATGCTCAGTATGTTCCTGCCGATGCAAAACCACTCGCAAATGTACAGTTTACAGCTTATAAAGTAGCTGAACTTGATAAGTATTTCAAGCCTGACGGCATTGAACTTCCTGCGGCATCTGCGGTAAAAACATCAGAAGCAACCGCAACATTTTCTGCCGTAACAGGCGAGGACGGCGTAGCAACATTTACTGACCTTCCTCTCGGTATTTATTATGTCGAAGAAACTGACGGTCCGGCACAGGTAACAAAGAAGATTTCTCCTTTTGTTGTTTCACTTCCTATGACAAGCGTTGACGGTTCAAAGTGGCTCTATGATGTTCATTGCTATCCGAAAAATCAGACTGCATACGGCGGAGTTACACTTCAGAAGGTTGATTCAGTTACGAAGAAACCTTTAAAGGGTGCAACATTCACTCTTTATTCATCAGAGGACGGTAAGACATATACAGAGTATATGACAGGACTCAAGACAGGTGATAACGGAACAGCTGTGGTTAACAGCCTTCCGTCACAGACTTATTACAAGTTTGTCGAAACAGCTGCATCAGATCCAAGCTACATTCTTGACTCAACAGTAGGCTACGAATTTTATATTGATGCTACCGGCGATATGATTGTCAACGATAAAGTCGTTGACAATAAGACTGTAGTTGTTGAAAACGATACAGTTGACATTGAAAAGTATGTACTTGACGGCAAAAAGGGTGCAGAAGGTATTGATAATACAGTAAACTATGGTGACACAGTTTACTGGAAGATTAAGACTTCAATCCCGACAAAAACTGCTGAAAAGCTCAAAACATACACTATCGTAGATACAATGTCCAAGGGACTCAAGTATCAGTCAGCTGAACTTTGGATTGATGACACAAAACAGCTTAAAGAAAAAACAGACTATACAGTATCTCAGAGCGGTCTTGAAGTAACATTTACTATCAAGCCTTCAAGCATTAAGGGCGGTAAGGAAGTTGAAGTATATTTCAACACAGAACTTACAACAGACGCTCCTCTTGCACAGGATGTTCCTAACACATCAAAACTCATCTATACAAACAACATCGGTACAGACAGCACATTCACAAAGAACTCTCAGACACCTACAGTACATACAGGTGGTTATTCTTTTGTCAAGACTGACGGTAGCAAGCCTATTTCAGGAACAGACTTTGCTATTTATAAGACTGAGGCTGACGCTAAGAATGGTGAAAACGCAATTCAGACAACGACTTCTAACGATAAGGGTATTGTTGAGTTCAAGGGTTTACAGTACGGTGCTTTCTCAGTTGATGAGGACGGCAAAAACAAGAACGGCGTAGAAAACGGTAGTACAAAGTATTGGATTGCCGAAACAAAGGCACATGATGGCTATGTACTTCTCTCAGCTCCGTTTGAGGTAACTGTAAATGCTACAAGCCATATTTCTTCAAACACTCCAAGTGTAATAAATAACAAAATCCCTGAACTTCCTGTAACCGGTGCAGCCGGTACAGTAACACTCTTTGTCATTGCCGCTGCTCTTGTAGGCACAGGTGTATTGATTCTCAGCGTTCGCCGTAAAAAGCGTGACCGCTGATTGACCTATTTAAGAATTTTAATCTTATAAATTTCCATTTCCCATACTTGTATTAGACATTCAAATCCCGAACAGTATAGTTTTTCTGTGCTGTTCGGGAGGAATACAGTCATCAGTTGACAAAAGCAGGGTAAAATCCCGAAAAAGTAACATTGGTTTTATGTCAACTGTAATTATAATCTGAAAATTCCACATATTTTGTGTTGATCATATAGCTTGCAAGACAGTGAGTAAAACTGTCTTGCAAGCCCTCCTGATAAAAGATAACTCCTCATATTTGTGTAATATACCATACCTCGTCTTGTCGGGTGTTTACAAAATAGCTTAATACCCGACAAGACACACTCTCTAATAGGCTCTAATGGAGCCATATCTACCCTCTTTAGTTTTTGTAGGCAGTACAGCTAAGAAAACTGTACTGCCTACAAACAAGATTTTTACCAGCAAGGAAAACTCAAAGTTTTCATTTTTCACTCCATATTATGGGTATGGGCGGTGCAGATAACATACTACACCGCCCGACTTCCAAGATGAGTATCGTAATTGATAGCAAGACAAGTATTTGTTATAGGTATTTCTCCTTTCATTTGTCGGGCAGTATATCCCAAATCATACTGCCCGACAGAAAACCTGAATACATTGTCGAAGTCAAAAGCAACTTTAAATTGAAAGAAATAAAGAGTATGTCACTTATAGAATATATGTACGATATTAACAATATCAGTAACATTGAAACAACAATATATGAAGAAGGTTTCGTGGAAAAAGCAAATGAAATTACTGACAAGTTAAACTGTTTTAATTTTGAATATATTAAATCATTGAAAGTTGATCTGAAAAATGAGTATCAGATGATTTATTTTCGTAAGAGCAGTTATCCGTCAGATGCTTTTTTAATAAGAATGAATTGCAAAAAATCTATAATTTTATACCGTAACAAAAACGAAACAGAATTATTATGGAAACACGAAGGTAACGGAATCAATGCTGAACTGGCTATATATGACAATGACAGAGTGTTCATTTCTCAAAAAGGTAACCTCGTGCCGTTGACACTCAAAAATGACCTTTTTTCCAGATCTATGTTTTCAAAGATAATTGCTGAAATACTTGATTATTACAGTATGAAAAACTCAATATATAAAGATTTCAAGAGGTGTTTGGAGCTAAATATATGCTGCTTACTACCTTTGACAATAGAAGAAATAGGTGTTTATCACAATTTACAGGAGTTGTTTCACAATAAATATCCAAAGACTGAAAAATTGAATTACAACTTTAACAAAGGGGATATTAACCTATCGTATCTTGCAGTAAAAGCAATGTCAAAGGTTGATAACGACTGTGTAGGTATATTGTTTCAATATTGTGCCGATAAAGCTAAGCAAGGATGTGGACAATCATATTTCGGTTACAATCCATTTGGTAGATTTAATGATAATGTAAAAATTTTATTGGGAAAATTATTATCGGACAGAGTTTCGGTATCGGCAAAAAATACCATTATTGATGATTACATAAATATGTGCTATCAAACAAAAACGAAAATCAGGCTTAAATACACATCAATAAAAAAGATTGAAGAAGCACATAACGCACTTGTTACCAAAATTTTAAAAAAAGGACAAAGGTCGGCAAAAAGTATAGTGTCAGCAAACACAAGATACAACAATTTGCGAAAATTACTTCCTAAAAAGTTTGAGTGGTTAATGACGGAAGAAAGGTTAGCATTAGAAAGTGAAATGCAAGGTAATTGCGTTGTTTCATACGCAAATAAAGTAAAAAAAGATAAATGTCAAATATATTCTTATGTGGATTCACAGGGGTTAAGACACACAATAGAATTTAACATATCACGCAATAAATACCATTGTGTACAACTGCTTTCCAAATACAACGAAGATCCGTCAGAAGAAGCTTTGCAGTTTGTAGCAAAACTTCTTGACAGCCCTGAAAACACGATTAAATAGCCGATATTTACAAAGATAATGAGGAAAACTTCAAAACTATATTGATTGTAATAGTTTTTGAAAATTAGGAAGTTTAAATTCACTAAATAAGGTGATAAACAAAAAACTATTTAGAATGTAATAGCTTTTACAAAATACAAGTCATGGAGACACAAAGAAGGGCAATTTGTGAAAAATAATAAAGCTAATAAATCAAAATTGAAAAGTATAGCAACAATATCAATTGCATCACTACTCATTCTTGTCGGTATATCATTAGCTATTATTCCGATTCTCGGAAGAATACTTAATCAGCAATCCGCTAATACGCAGATTGAGTCGTATCAGCAAAGCGTATCAGATATGACTAAAGATGATATTGCAACCGCAAAAGAGGCGGTTGATGAATACAATTCTTCAGGGAATACAGGCAATTTTTATAATGCTGTAGTTAAAGACGGAATTGTTGGTTACATAAACATACCGGCAATTGATGTTAATTTGCCTATATACGATAACACAAAAGATGAAACGCTTGAACTCGGAGCAGGATTGCTTGAAAAATCATCTATACCGACGGGCAAGAATGGTACGCATAGCGTTATAACAGGGCATAGCGGTCTGACAATGAGTAAGATGTTTTCTGATTTGCCTGAACTTACAACAGAAGATTGTTTTTATATCTATTTTCTTGACGAAAAAATCAAATATCAGATATACAGCATTGAAACAGTAAAACCCTCAGAGGTAAAAAATCATCTTGGTTATAATCGATCAGAAGGTTATTGTACATTGATGACTTGCACGCCTATTGGTGTTAATACACACAGATTGCTTGTACACGGTAAGAGGGTAGAGGAAAGTGAGAACGAAAGCGTTAATGCTAAATCTACATCACAGAGTAATAGTTCATCAACGAAAATTACCTCAAATATTATTAAAAAAAACGACTTTGATTGATGAGCAAACAGATAATGCAATGAAAAAATATTTGCCGATTGGGTTGTGTGCGTTCTTTGTGATATGCATAACAACGAGAATAGTACGGCACTTTTGCAAAAAGGCTAGAAAAAAGTCGCAAAAATAGCGGTGATAAGCTCAAGATTAGCTTGTATGGCGTTTTTAACACTTAGAATATAAATTCTCATCTAAAAGATAAAATTACAATACAGGCTAAAATAAAGATACAGGCTAAAATAAAGAAAAACGGAAAAATTATGCAGTCAGCAAAAAAATGCTGATTTTTTTCAAAAAATATTTAAAAAAGGAGATACCCAAAAATGGAAGAAAAAAGAATCAATACAATAGTGACAGAAGAAAGCATTGTAGAATCATTACACAAACAGCTCGATAACAACGAATTTTCAATGCTCGAAAAGGCACTTAAAGCATTTGGACAATCAAAAAGCGATGTGTCGGACATTGATATTCTGATTGATTACGCATCTGAAAAATTACAGAGTGTGAATTATTGCGAACTCACGGAAAAGTTTTCAAAGCTCACAATTCCGATTAAACAGGAAGTTGAGTCAGACGGCGAGATATACGAATGTGTATCAAGCTATTCGGTATTTGCTGTTGTATATCATCTTGAAGGTACATATAACCTCACAGCGGAACTCAATCCGGTTCCAAAGGAAATATTCAGGAGTTTTTATAAGTAAGATTGGTGTTCTAAACCGTACACCCTTGGCGTTCTAAATCGCACACCTTTGGTGTTCTAAACCGTACACCCTTGGTGTTCTAAACCGTACACTCTTGGTGTTCTAAATCGTACACCCTTAGTGTTCCAAACTGTACACTCTTGGTGTTCTAAACCGTACACCCTTAAATCTGAAAAGTCCCATGAACAGCGGACATTTTTATCCCCTAAACAAGATATATAAACAAGATATATAAACAAGTATATTCTATCTTCTATCATATAGTAGGTAGTTAGATATAGTATAGGGAAAATAGTAGCTGAATAACGGATGGAAAAACCTTTTTTGAAAGGATAAATATTATGTGTGAGAAAAATATAAAACCGGCTGATAAAAACGAATCTGCATTGGAAGCCGCAAAGTTATCAACTGAAAATATGATTTCAAGATCACAACCTCTTTATAACACAGTTGAAGGTGTTTTATCTGCAAAAGCTTATAAACTATTTGACATATATCTTTCGTGTATAAATCCGAAGAAAGATGATACCTGTGATGTGATTATTCGCAAAACAGACATTAGTGACATGCTCGGACTCAAAAGATTTAAGACTTCTGATTTGATAAGTACAGCAAACGAACTTGGCGATTTAAAGTTTTGTTGCAGAAATGTTAGTAAAGATTATTTGAGACTCAATTTGTTTAGTTTTGTACATGCTTTTCACAACGATAACGGAGAGGTGTTCTTACATGTTAAGTGTTCGGAAGAAGCAAAAAGATTGTTTTTTAATCTCGAAACGGTTGGATATATCAAGTATCAGCTAAAAAACACTTTAGCTTTATCGACTAAATATGAAATACGAATGTACTTGTATTTACAAAAACAGAAGCATTTAAAAAAGTGGAACACTAAGTTCAATGATTTAAAAAAAGTGTTATTCCTTGAAGAAGCAGAGAACATGAGTTCTTACGATAGCTACAAGGAATTTAATCGCAGGGTTTTATCTCCGTCAATTAAAAGCATAAACGAAAAAACGGATTTAAAGATTGAGTATAGCTACAAGGCAGTTCGAGGCAAGGGCTCCGCGTCGGGAGTTCTTACTTTTACGATACTGTCTGTTGGCGGTATGGTTTTGCTCGAAAACATCAAAAGTAATGACAGCAAATACGAAGAATCTTCTGAACGAATAAAACGGCAAATTGAATATGACAGGATAGTTGATACGGATAATGTTGTTTATGTAGACCAGATAGTACGCATAATGTGCGATATAGACATGGCTGATGATGTAAAAAGTGTCATTAAAGTCAACAGCATAAGTATTCCGATAAGTCAGCTACAGGCAAAATTCAAATCAATAACAGGAGAAGAAGTACTTTTTGTCTACAAAATGTACAGGAGAGAAAGCGAAAAAGTCAAAAATGTAAGGGCATACATAACGAGTTGTTTATACAATGCAGCGGAAAATCTTAAACTTGATAAATTAAAACCAAAAAATGATTTTGATGATTTTGTGAGCAATTTTCATTCACTTGATGATTATGAATAGCAAAAGCATCTAAATTCATCACAAATCGTCAGAAATAGGGTAAATAGACGACTTTATTGCTTGATAATATAAATTTTCTACTAAACAATAAAACTTAATACAGCTAAAACCTAAGCAAAACAGAAACATGACTCACAATGTTTAACAAGGAGGAACTCAAATGGAAAATATATATCTACCGAAGGAATTGTTTACCGAGTCAGAACAGAAGATTGACGGCAACACTATAAAGAGATGCTTATCGGAACAAATCGGAGCATATGAAACTGATTGTCTTATATATGCGATTGCAAAAAAGAATCCCGAAGAAAGGGTGGTTGAACTACCCTTTGAATACAATGCCGAGGAACGACAGACAATTTCATACAGCGAACTTGTTAATATACTTGCAAAAGCAATTATTCCTGCCAATTTAAAAGTGAAATTTGATATGTCTAAGTCATTTCCTGATTTAGATGAAGCTACAACAATTAACTTTAATTGCGGATACAGCGTATTCGAAATGGTGTATGAAATTAACGGCGAGGTATATGGAGTACTGACTACTGCTGTTAATAATACGATTACCGAGATGATATATGACGGTCAGTTCAGCACGGATACGGAAGAGGTGTCAAACACTTGAGTATATTGCAGTTAATAATAACAGGCGGATTTGTGATTGTGGGTATATTAGTATCTTTTGCTCCGATTGTGAAAGTTGCAAGGGAAAAAGCAAATCAGTTATCTACATCAGATGAATTAAGAACTTTGCAAAGAAATAAAGAAAAGTTGGAAGCAGAATCGTCTGAAGGAGAGAAAACCAAATATGACGAATTGTATGATGCCATAAGCAGTTATAACGAATTGATATACGAAAACGGACAGGATACTTTTACGGGAGAATTACCGTTACCGCAGAGTGAAAACTTACAGTTGTATCTCGAAGATGAAGAACTAAAGACAATTGCACAAATTACAATACAAGGGCGTTATTTTACTCGTATAAGATCGAAAGAGAAAGAAAAAAAGGAACAGAAATATGCAGTTAGTATGGAAGTGAGTAGGGCAACACTTGCAAACTGTTTTATTCCGGTCAAAAATACTTCAATGCCTGTTGGCGGTGAAAACACTCTGAGTGTCTTATATGGCAGACCGAGAAAGGGACTCGGTTTAGACAATAAATTTAATATATCAAAAGGTGATGTAATCACTCTTGAAACAATATGGGATACAATCTCATATGAAATAGATGATTTAGTGCTTATTTCAGCTGATGACATAGAGTCGCTGAAAATAGTTCCGGGCAAGGACATAATAGTGCTGATGATTGCAGAACCACAAAATAAAACACGACATTGTATATTTGCATCAAGAATCGAGGGCAATGATGATTCTGATGATTGAATATAAAAGCTGAAAGGGACGGCAAAAAATAATAAAAACACAAGTAACTGAGGACTTGTGCAGATACAGGATAACTGTATTTGCGTAGGTCCTCTTTTGTTATTTTGGAGGTGAATAAACATACAAAATTAACTTAGTTGGAAGTTTAATAGCAAAAATTTAATTTGAAAGGATATGATTTTATGAATAATCTCAATGCTATTATCAATTCACTAATTCCCGTTGCCGCTGCAAGCGGTGCAACAAGCTACTTTACATCGGTGCAGAATAAGGTTGTATCGTTCCTTAATTCCTGCTTGCCTTTTGTATGGATTATCGTTGCTCTTGCCTTAATTGGCGTTGGTCTCATGTGCATCATCGGTAGTGAAAGAAGTAAAGAGGCAGCTAAATCTAAGGCTGTATATGTTGTTATCGGTTGCGGTGTTGTACTCGGTGCAATGTATCTTGCCAAGGGTGTTGCAGATTTACTTACGATGGGCAACTTCACAGTCAGCTAAATCAAGAAAATACATACTGAAATTTGATGTGAGGTTATTATTATGAAAAACAAAAAGTTGGTATCGAAAATAGGAGCGATTGCTCTTTGTGCAGTAATGGCAGCTGGTTCAGTTGTTTCAATAAACGCTGCTGTTGTTGATGATTCAGAGGTAGGTTCACTCGGATACGGTAGAAAAGTTATATCGTTGGATTCAACAGGACAAACCGTACTTTGCAAAAAAGGATATAAGTTTCCAAACTCCAATATTACTGTGTCAAAAGATTTTAAAATGGCACAGATTAAGCTCGGAAAAGGCGAAACATTTAAGTATACTCTTTACAGCAATGTAGGATGCGACAGAGACAAGGTAAGAGTAGAAGCCTGTGCCTATAAATCAATCATCAATTTGAAGAAGAAGGCTGAATGGTCTAATTTGGATACTGCCGGCAATCTAACTACGGATGTATCGACACTTGGACGGGTAAATTCCAAAAAGTGGAAATCTACTGTACAGATTAAGGGTAATAAAAAGTGTACCTACAATTTGATCGCTTATGATTTATATTCTTTCAATGCCAATTATCCATCTGACCGGCAGTCATCATTTAGGGGAGGAAGCTATAAAGACGCTTATGTTCTTAACATGAATTACCCTGTTGTTGCTGTAAGTGTGTATGACGCACCTTCATCTGTTGCCTTAAAAAGAAACGACAATAAAAGTTCGATTTCAGGCAAAACTGTAACACTAAAAAAAGGACAGACATTATCCGTGTATGAATCAACACCGAAAGGATCATACGCCAATGCTAAAAATGTTATTTACAGTTCATCAAACAAAAAGGTGGCAACAGTTACCAAAAACAGCACATTCAGCGGTGCCGCAAAAATCAAAGCCGTTAAAAAAGGTACCTCAAAAATCACCGTAAAGCTGTACAACGGTAAAACAGCGTGGGTTAAGGTAAATGTCAAGTAACTTAACAGAGATGAAACATTAAAAATATCCACTTGTTTCGTTGTTTCGATAAAATTTCGGAACAAGTGGATAATTAAAAACTTAGAAAGGAGGTTGATCTGATTGTCATTTATTGAATGGATGGTTTCCAATATGGAATATTGTGACATGGGAGCTATGTTTGGACTTGGACGAACAATCCTTTGGTGGCTAACGAATATTCTTGTATGGGCGGCATCCGTAATTGAGAGTTTATACAATAACATTTTCAAAGTCTTTTCTGTCATATATTCAAGCGGTGTTTCGAGCTTTATAGGTCGTTGGATAGGCTTTTTGTGGATTCCGATTGCCATTGCCATTATCATACTTGGTTACAACCTTATCATGGGCGAGGACAGCGACGGTTCATTAAGAATGAAAACCTTTATGCGAAATCTTTGCTTGCTGGTTATTGTTGTTGCAAGTATTCCGATTCTTTTCACCGGGGTAAGTGGTAACAGCGATTCAAGTTTTGCCGTAAAGCTATTTCAGGGAAGTGGTAACAACAACAGCATAACAAATGGTGTCAGTCAAATGGCTGGAAATATGGGCACAACATCGAACACAAGTAGAACGGTTGTTGAGAACATATATGATTTGCAGTTTATTTTTAATCAGGCTCGAAATAAAGGCAATTTTACAAAAAATTGGAGCAGTATGATAGATGACGGAACAATACGAAAAAATTCATTTTATGACACATCCGGAAACATAGTAAACGGTGACGCTGTTATGAATATAACTCCGTGGGATACCATTGTATCTGATGATGCTGATGATAATGATAAGTATGATAAAGACCTCAAAATGGAAGATTGTTATGTTAATGGGTACGATTATTGTGTATTTTCATCAGATACCAACAACAAGACATCTTTTGCCTCTGTAGCAAGTACCCGACGAGTTCCTTACTGGACACCAGACAACATTATCAATATCATCAATCAACGAGGAAACCAACCGGTTACCACAGCAGGTTTATCCGATAAAATGGATCTTGAGGCGAGAATATTCTTTTTTCAAACAATACACAACAATGTATGGCAGATAGATTCTGACGACGACGGCACAACCAATTTTGTTTTTATTGACAATAACGGAAAAACAAAGACAAGTATGTGGTTCGTTGATGTCGGAAGTACATATCCGTTCAGATATCACGTGGAATGGGGCAGAATGATAATTTCGCTCCTTATGTCCATTATAGTTTTATATCTAACAAGCTATAAAATCGTAAAACTTATCTATGAAGTTACCGTCAATCAACTTTTGGTATTGTTTTTTGGTGCGATTGATTTATCAAACGGACAAAGAGCAAAGGAAGTCATGAAATCTACTTGTTCGTTACTTGCATCAATGTTTTTTGCAGTAATACTTGTACAGTTCTATTATTTGCTTACATCAGCAGTTAACGGTTTGACATTTGTAAGCAATAGTTCAACCAATGGATGGATTCAGACTCTAATCAATGTGTTTATTGGTATGGCTACAATCAAAGGACCGTCTGTTCTTGAAAAAGTTCTTGGAATTAGCGGCGGTCTTGGTGATGAGTGGCGTGAAACAGGTATGCTTAACCGTACTGCTGTTAAACCCGTTGCAAGAGCAACAGGTAAAGTTGTTAAGGGTACTGCGATCCTCGCAGGTGCAGGAGCTGTTTACGGCACTACAAAAGCTATGGGTAAGCGTGATGAACGCAAGGACAGAGAAAATGAGAGAAAGAATGACAGAAATCGTGGCAGTAGTACCGGCGAGGTCAACAGTTCCGGTGATTCTTCTCAGTTCAAAATGGCTCAGTCTAAAAAGTCTCAAAATTCAACCGCAAATGTAAATAACAATAAAGACGCATCAGGTAATTCAGCCGCTAATAATGATGTTGCAAGACAGGGCAGAGATATTAGTGAGGCTATTCAGAGAGATAATATTCAGCAGGACAAAGCGGAAAAATTCTCAACTGATAATGGTGTCATTAAAAGATCAACTCAGCAAGCTGATAAGTACAGAGGTGCCATTCACAATGCAGCACTTGCCGAACAGGTTAAAGGACAGGTTAAGGGCGGCATGAGTGATAAGGACGCTCTGACTAAAGCTTATGAAGGTTCAGGATTCAGCAAAGATGATGCGTTACGCTTAGCTAACAGAGATCTTGAAAATAATTCTTTTGCCGAAAAGAAAGAAAGCTTTGCAAACAGTATTTCAGCAGCGGCTAAAGAAAAAATACAGGATTCACCGTTAAGCTATGCGTCAAGTGCCGATGCATATGCAGATGCAGCCGAACAGCATTTACAGGCTCTCGGATTCAGTGCAAGCGAAGCCTCTAAGATTAACGAATCTACAGGATTGTCTAAGAATGTAATGCTTGAAGATAATCAGGAGTTAATCCGTAATGAAGCAAATGCTTTGTACAGTTCAGGAGCTGTAGCTACTGATGAAGAGGCTGTACAACAGGCTATTGTAAATTACAGTTCCGACAGTTCGGGCAATTATGACAATAGATACGGAAGTCTTGATAATGCTGTATCTACAATACTTGCAAACGGTAGTCTTGAAGAAGGTATTGTAAGAGGCAGAACAGCAAACAATATTGCAAGAGAACAGGCTCAAATCAATACTCGTTCAGACGGTCTCAGAAACGGCAGAGATAATTTTGAACTCAGTCCGGGACTTAAAACCGCTACATATGTAGGTCTTGGCTACATGAAGGGCAGAAGCGTAGAAACAATAGCTAGAGCCGGATACGAAAGCGGCAGAAAAAAGGCTCGCAAACAGGAAATCAAAAGGCAGAAAAAGTCACCTGATAAAACTAAAAAAATCAAGTGATAAAATGCCGTAGTCGGATATGTGCTGATTTACTGCACATATCCGACACATGTGATGAAAGAAGGTGAAAGTAGTGGACAACCAGTTTGTTATGATTTCAGAAATTAAGACAGAAACTCAAATTTTTAAATTCATAAATTTAAAAACATTATTTATTACAATAGGCTTTACATTATTTGGCTTTCTCACGAGCGGAGCCGTACATGAGATGCTGCCTTTATTGTATATAGTTTTTAATGGTGCTGTTGGATTTGTATTGTCAATGCAAAGTCCGTTCAATAAAGGGAAATTAGTGTATCAAAGTGTATTATTATTTATACGAAATTTTTGTCACAAAAAAGTTGTTTATCATGCTTTGTCGGACTGCGAATATAACGAGGATGATAAAGTGCTTGAAAGCAAATTTATGTACAACGATAAATTTATAAAGGAGGGATATTAGTGGCAAGTAAGCATAAAGAAGCTGTTAAAAGGCAAAGAGAAGTTACCTATGTACAAAAGAAAGAGGATAAAAAGACTGCCTCAGAAACAAAAAGTATAAATGATATCATACCGATTGTTGACACATTTAAAGGCTGTTTTAAGCTCAAAGACGGTACCTTCATGGATATCGTACAAGTCAAATGTAAAGACCTTGTTAATGCGTCCGAAAGTGATGTCAACTTTGATATGTACTCTCTTACAAAGCTGTACAGAGCTTATACCGATGATTTAAAAATTATTTCTCTTAATTTCCCCACAAATACTAAATCACAACAGATTTATTTTCAGCACAAAATCAATCATACGGCAAATCCTCTACTCAAAAAAATACTCAATGAAAAATATGAAAAACTTGTAGATGACGAACTTCACAGCACAAATCGCGAGCATTACATTATGTATTTTGGAAAAACATATGAGAGGTTACTTAACAATCTCAATACTATCACCGCTTCACTGGGAACATCACTTGTTGAATTGTGTTCGATGTCAAAGAAAATACAGATGTTGTTTTCAGTTACAAATATGGCATCGGTTGTATTTTATGACGACACCGCCGATAGAAGAATAAATCCGCCAAATAAAGAAGAACTTGTCGAAAAGTACGGATATAATCCGTATTTGCTGCAAGCTATACAGCCTATGGGCGGTATCAAGTTCTCAAATGATGATTATATCCGCACCGGCGACGGATATGTGACTTGCTTGTATGTGTATGGTTACCCGAAAATTGTTGACAGGCATTGGCTTAACACACTTTGCAATAACCGTGGTACTGTAACGACAATTGATGTTGCAACAGTTGACTCATACAACGCAAAAAAAGATCTGAGAAAGTCAATTGCAGAATATCGAGGCAGAGAAAGAACTGCCAAAAACTCACTTGACGCAATGGATGCCGCGGATAAAAGGGATGAGCTCTCGACTCTTGTAAGAGATGTAAATTATGGCGAAGTAATCAAAAGAATGACAACACGAGTATTTCTTGCTGATACCAATTACGAAAATCTTATGAAAACAGTACGTTACTACAAGAAAAATGTATTCGAAGATAATGAGTATCAGGTTGCTATTAACCTCAATGAGATGCAATATGAGTGGACTTCAATGTTTAAATCTTATTCAATGCAAAGTGCAGATCATTATTCAAGACGGACAGGTAAGTCAATTGCATCTTCTACACTTGCCGGTGGTGATGCTTTTCATTTTACTTCTCTTAACGATGAATTTGGCTCCGATTTCGGACATACTCTCTCAAATGGTTATGACGGCAGAGTGTTACTTGATATGTTTGAAGCAGGACAGTCAAGGTCATCCTATAACTTTCTTTTGGTTGGTTTATCGGGTGTCGGTAAATCAACTCTTCTGAAGAAGATAATGGTTGACAGAGCGGCACGAGGAGATTATCTGAGGGTAATTGATGTTGCAGGTGATTTCACTCAGGTGTGTCATTCTCTCGGCGGTAAGGTTGTATATCTTGACGGTAGTGACGGTGGCAGACTTAATCCTTTGCAGATTAATAAGGCAGATGATACTGATGAAGGTTCATATGATATGAATATCACCAAAATGGCTAATATATACAGCTTTCTTGCACCTGAATCCTCCGATATAGAAAAGCGTATGTTTAAGAACATCTTGCACCAATTATATAAACAGTTTGGAATTACTAAAGACACACCAAACCTTACAGAATTGTCGGCAAAGGCATACCCCCGTATGGAAGATATACTGCCGATAATTGATTGGTACCTCAGTCAAATACAGCACGGTGAGTTGCAGGAAGGTGCAATGTCTAAAGAGGAAATGCAGAATGAAGAAATGCGAACAATACTCTTGCACATCAAGCTTGTTATCGTAGATGTCATTCAGTCAAATGCAAATATATTTAACAGCTATTCGGATATTGATAATCTTATTGATACGCAGGTTGTTGTTTATAATTTAAAAAAGCTTGATAAGAAAAATGATAACGAAGTGTTTAAAGCACAGGTATTCTCAGCGTTATCGCTCTGTTGGGCAAATGCCGTAAAGGTGGGAACTATAACAAATAAAATGGTTAACAGCGGTCAAATTGACCTTATAGATGCGAAACACTTTTTGCTATTGATTGATGAGTCGCACAGAACAATTAACCGAAAAAATCCTCAAGCTGTTGAACAGGTGCTTAACTATGTACGACAGGGCAGAAAATTTTACGCTGGGCTTGGATTTGCCTCTCAGGACATAAACGACTTTATTCCGGCAGGAGTTAATGCTGACTCTCAGCAAATGATAAATACCTTATTTGCACAATGCCAATATAAATTCCTTCTTAAACAGGATAACAAAGCTTTGCCGAGCATAGACAGTGCATTCGGCGGAAGTCTTACACAATCTGAACTTGCTATGATTCCGACTCTAAATCGAGGCGAAGTTATACTGAATATTTCAGGTGATAAAAATGTTGCGTTTAAAGTTGAGGCAAGCGACGATGAACTGGCTGTGTTTGGCGGTGGTACATAATAGGAGGATGTTATGGATAACTATAATGATGAGGCACAATTAGCAGGTGTTGGTGGTTCTGCTTTAAGAGGTGCCGGGAAAATAGCAAATGCGGCAACAAGACGATTGCGGGAAAAGGCTATAAAAAAGGCGAAAAAGGAAAGTGCCGCTGCAGTCAGAAAGGTTGCACATTTAGTAAAAATGGTTATAGCAGGTCTTATATCAATTTTAGGTCCTATCGGAATTATTGTGCTGAGTTTCGTAGTCATTATTTTTATGGCGTTTGGTGCGACAGCCGGAAGCAGTTCGAGTGCAAACGGAGTTTCTGTAGGCGGATCATCTCAATTTGTTCCACGATTAACCGCACCATCTACAAGCAGCAGATTGGCCGCGCTTTGACCGCTGGGGAAAATTCTACGCCGCTTATCCTCGATGTAGTCAACAACTTCGAGGGCCTATGCAGCATTGCGGGGTTACAGGGCGAGATTCAGGAGGCGGTCTACCGCCTGAATGCCAACGGTGAGGGCAACAAAATCATCACCGAACGTTTTGAGGTCATCGAGCAGGTGCATGACTGCCGGGTGCTGTTTGAGCGGCTGCAAGCAAGTTTGTCCTCTAGTTGGGACCATTATTTTTCGGAAGCAAGCATTTACTATGCGGAGCATGGCAACCTGAATATTCCAAAACGTTATACCACACCGGCGGGATTGAGCCTTGGCGAATGGCTGACGACCCAGCGCCGTGTTCGTGCGGGACAGATTCCGGGGAACTTGACCGAACAGCAAATCGCACGGCTGGACAGCATCGGGATGGAGTGGGGCAACCGCAACGATGCCGCATGGGAACGTGGTCTGGAAGAAGCGAGAAAATTTCGGGAACAGTTTGGAAATTTGCAGGTCCCGGCAAAATACAAAACGATAGATGGCTATCCTCTGGGAAAGTGGATCAACAATGTGCGGAAACGCCGAAACGATGGAAAGCTGACGGAAGAGCGCATTCGACAACTGGATCAGATGGGAATGATATGGAGCGTATTTGATGCCAAATGGGAACAGGGATATGCACTTGCGGCAGTCTATGCGCAGGAGTATGGAAATCTGGATGTTCCACGAGATTATAAAACAGCAGATGGAAAAACGCTTGGTCGCTGGATTCAAAATCAAGAACTAGCCTATGAGCAGAAAAAGTTGTCTGCGGATCAGATCAAACGACTAGAAACCATAGGAATGCAGTGGGGCAGTCGCTATGACCGACAGTGGAATGAGGTTTATCAGGCAGCGAAACGGTACTTTGAGGCAAATGGAAACCTTGATGTCCCGGTGGCCTATGTTTCACCGGAGGGATATGCTCTTGGAAAATGGGTGCGGCGGCAGCAGTATGCGTATCGGAATCCGGAGAAAAGCAATGCAATCTTATCACAAGAGCGCATTGAGCTGCTGGATGCCATCGGAATGCAGTGGGAGAAACCTGACCCGTGGCAGCACCGGTACGAGCTGGCGCAGGAATATAAAAGATGCCATGGAAATCTGGATATTCCGGCAAAATACAAGACTGCGGATGGCATTTGGCTGAGCCGATGGGTGTACAACCAGAAACGGCTGCTGCAAAGCGGGTCGGAAAAGTTGAGCGAAGAGCAAAAGAAAAAGCTAAAGGAGTTATTGGGGTATTATGTCAAAATTTCAGCATGATGTGATGTTGAAGATC